>Ga0157374_10000378_pt1 | contig 40940 bp, 35 predicted proteins | sample M25metaG_FD_115308 | JGI IMG/M metagenome (GOLD analysis project Ga0157374, IMG submission 115308) | Miscanthus rhizosphere microbial communities from Kellogg Biological Station, Michigan, USA - M2-5 metaG | ecosystem: Host-associated > Plants > Roots > Rhizosphere > Soil | place: USA: Michigan...
ATGAGCGTATGAAGATTTATCACCAACTGCGCCAGGGTTGCTGAACCTATGCACCCACTGTTAACCATTCCCACCCTTCCTGCGCTATACCCCTTTTAAGAAGAAAAACCACCGGACCCGTCCCAGAAGGAGCTGGCATGAAGAGACGAGGTCTGGCCTGTCATTATCCCTAACATGCAGTTTTGCGCTGTGGACCGTCTTCAGTATCATTCGGCGCTACAGGATCGCGCACGTACAAGCCGACATTCCTATTCGAAATGCGCCACCCCTGGTGGATACGGTCCTTTGCTGGTATCCCAGTAAGTAGCGTGGCCGAGCGAGCGAAGACGTGTCAATTCACCCTGACTAAGCGGCTGCAAGGGCTCCCCGGGTCTCGCGCTAATGGCCCTCATGTACGTCTCGAAGCCGTGACGCGAGAATATCGCCAATACGTGAATTGGGCTCGCGCTATTATTTGTCGCTGAAATCCAAGTGTCTCGGGGAATGAATACGAGTGAATGGGCGCCCGCTTTCCCAGCCTGGTTCCCGACAACGACGCTGGCACCGGAGTCTTCAAACAGGAGAATCTCTTCAGCATTGTGATGCTTGTGAAACGGAACCGTCTGGTGGGGTGCCAAGGTCTCGGCAAACACAAAGAAATCTTCGGATTTCCCGAATTGACTATCAATCTTAATTGTGAAAGGAACCCTTCCGAGAGGACCTGCGCGGTGTACCAAGTGATCACCCTCCTCTTCTTGCAGGATTATCGGAGCAGGGGACGCGGGTGCTTTTTCCTCCTTCCCAGTTCCCTGGGGGACCGTCCTTGTGCTCTTGACCTATCGTGACGCGAGCTATCAGCACGGCCGCGATCAACAACAACAATGCGTTCCTCTTCAAAAGCCCCTCCTCTCGAATCGAGCCGTCGCCTAGTGTACCCGCAAAAGTGGTGATTGTGAGCCCTTCGCACCCGGCAGGATCGAAATGGCTAGGAATTGCATTGTTCTTGAGAATCGGCGGAAGCGACCCTCGACGATCAATACCAAGCGCGAAAAACAGGTTTTTCACTCACTGGCCCACTGAGCCGGATCGTCTACGGGTCTCGGCAGACGCCCCTCCAGCCATTTGGCGCACTCCTCTGGAGAAAAGTCCTTGTCCTTGGATTCAATGACCCACGAGAGAAATTCCCGTGGGCCGCCATTCATGTACGGTGGTGGCGAGACGGGCATGAATACGGTCGGTAGGCGATCGTCCACGGACACATAGTTCAGCACGTAGCCCAATTCTTGAACGGCCCTCCACGCCAAATCGTGATCTATGTCGATGGTGAACTTCACCCACCAACAGCCGTTTTCAAAGAGTCCCGAGCCGATCGTACCTGCAATCGAAGGCACCTTACGGAGGTAATCTTTCAGCGAAGTCAGAGATTGTTCGTCGGTCATTGGCGGATGGCCAACATCCTAAATCCCGATGACAAGATTGCAAATTGGCGATACCAGGCGATGTCGGTGTTTTCGCTATTGACGCGCTGCCCTTGCAGGTAAACATCAATGATGCTATACACTTGGTCCCATGGGAGAGGTGCTACAAACCCGAACTCCCGATATTCAGCTTTTTCGCGATATTTTCAACGCGAGCCCCATCGGCATTGCGGTCGAGAACATAGACGGCCAGCTTCTCTTTGTGAATCCAGCCTTCTGTTCATTTCTCGGTTTCACCGAGGAGGAACTGCGCAATAAACACTGTGTCGATTTTTCACCCGCTGAAGACGCGGAGAAAGACTGGGCACTCTTTCAACAACTAAGGGCAGGCTCGATCGACCACTATCAACTGGAGAAGCGTTACTTCCGTCGGGACGGCTCGCTGGTGTGGGGTGGCTTGAGCATTTCTTTATTGAACAATTCTCCATTCCCGCTAGTAATGGCGATGGTGGAGGACATCACAGACAAAAAGAGAGCGGAAGAGACTCGGTTCCGGCATACCGCAATTGTGGAATCGTCGGAAGATGCAATTGCCTCGGTGACTCTGGATGGCGTGGTCGCAAGTTGGAATGCAGGTGCGCAGCGAATGTTCGGATACTGCGAGAGTGAAATCGTGGGAAAACCGGTTACCACTCTCGTCCCGCCTGAGCGATCGGATGAAGAGACTCGGATACTTGAAACGTTGAAGGGAGGCGCTCGGATAGACCAATTGGAAACGATTCGCGTTACCAAAACAGGGAAAAGAATCAACGTCTCCCTGAGTATTTCGCCCATCAAGGATGCAAGCGGCAAGATTGTTGGCTGTTCTGGCATCGCCCGTGACATCACCGAGCGCAAGCGGTCAGAGCAGGCACTGCGCGAAAGTGAGGAGCGGCTACGTCTCGCTGCGCAAGCCGGAAGAATGTTTGCCTATTCATGGGACGCCGCCAGCGACGTCATTGAGCGCTCTGGCGAATCCACAGGCATCCTCGGGGTTTCCCAGGGCGAGGTCGCCACGGGTGCTGCACTAGCTGCCATGGTTCACCCGGAGGACCGGGAAAAACTACAAGCAACCTTGGCCGGCTTAACGGTTGAGCACCCGAACCTTCGGATCACCTATCGAATGATCCGTCCTGACGGGGCTGTAATTTGGTTGGAGCGGAATAGCCGTGCATATTTTGACGAGGGTGGCAAGCTAAAACAGGTGGTTGGCATGGTTATCGATGTTACAGAGCGAAAGCAAGCCGAGGAAAAGCTTCGCGAATTTGAGAGGGCCGTGGAGGGTGTGGAAGAACTCATCCTGGTTGTGGATCGAGAATATCGCTGCCTCATGGCCAACCGTGGATTCTTGAAGAGGCGAAATCTTACAAGTGAGCAGGTTGTCGGCCGCTTCGTGCATGAGTTCGTCGTCAGAGAGGCATATGAGAATGTGATTAAGCCGAAGCTGGACGAATGTTTTCGAGGCAACGTCGTCCGATACGAACTGAAATATACCTATCCGGAGATCGGCGAGAGAGATTTATTCGCCACCTACTATCCCGTTAAAGGCAATACGGGCCTGGATCGGGCTGTTTGTATTTTGCACGACATTACGGATCGAAAGCGAGCAGAGCGAACTCTAGCAGAGATGACTCGAAAGTTGATCGAATCACAGGAACAGGAACGCGCCCGAATCGGGAGAGAGCTTCACGACGACATCAATCAACGTCTCGCCATGTTCTCAGTGCAACTCGAACAGCTTCAGCAGAATCCTGCAGAGCTTCAGCGCCGTGTGCAAGAGCTCAGAAGAGAACTCCGCCAGATCTCGGACGATGTGCAGGCCGTATCACACGACTTGCACTCGTCAAAACTGGAATATTTGGGTGCCGTTGCGGGCATGAAGAGCTGGTGTCGCGAGGTCGCCGAGCGGCACAAAAGCGAGGTTGCCTTCAGGAGTGATTTTCCCGGTAATCTGTCGCTCGACATCGGCCTGCCGCTCTTTCGAGTACTTCAGGAGGCTGTAAACAACGCCATCAAGCACAGTGGAGAAAAAAAGGTTGAAGTGCAACTATGGGAAGATTCCGGTGAGATTCACCTCAGCGTTCGTGATTCAGGCAAGGGCTTCGTTGTCGAAACAGGGATGCCAGGCAAGGGCTTGGGTCTCACCAGCATGAGAGAGCGTGTTCGGCTGGCAAACGGAACGATTGCTATCGAATCAATGCCAATGGGCGGAACGAACATCCATGTGCGTATCCCCTTTGCAAGACAGAGCAACACCGAACGACTCTAATCAGTACCCTGCGAAAACGTCTCTGCCTTTATGAAATGCCCGAGACAAGCCCGGCAATCCACGAAATGGTCTCGCTGGCCAACACTGTCGCTACGAGGAAGTGACCAGCCAGGCGGGCACTAATGAATCGCTTGCCTTCAAGAACCGCCTTGATCGCAGGCAACAGCTCACCCGCAGCATCCGATTTGACGACGTAGCCGCGCGCTCCTGTGCTCATGGCTTCTTCTGCAATCTCAGGAGAAGGGTTTTCAGTGACGAAGAGAATCTTGGACGTAGGCGAAACCTGCCTGATGCGACGAGCAGCTTCAATCCCATTCAAGGTGGGAAGACTGATGTCCAACAAAATTAGATCTGGTTTCAATTCATCTGCTTTCTGAACAGCTTCATCGCCGTCAGAACATTCTCCGATAATCTGCAAGTCGTCGCGCCCAAGAAATGTTAGACGTTCGAATCGACGCCACGGCTCGTAATCATCCACCACAAGAACACGAATGCTCGACGCTCCCATTGAATCCCCCCTCGGCTTCAGGTTGAGCCCGACGGCCTATCGGTACTTCAACAACATCTCAGTCTGGATCACCCATACCGTGAAGCTTGTCTGGCGCATGTAATCGTACTGTAAAGGCTAGAACACTCGGATCGCTTCATGATTCCGACTTTGTTCCAGAACAACCTAAGTTTCACGGCCACGCCATATTGGGGACAGGCGGTGGCGGCTCGTCGCCTCTCACACGTTCTGCTTTCCGGAACATACGCTACGAACATTGCTAATGTATACCAGGGCAGGAAATGATGAAGTCCCTCGACAAAAGAAACCCTACTCCCGTCCCAAGCGACGATGCAGCATTCTTGTTGTTTCAAGTTGCCGCCAGAATTCGATTTACGAGGCAGGCTTCGATCCCCATAGAAGGTCCTGATCAGGTGTGCGTGAGGCGCTGGCTCCTCATCGAGGTTGTCCATATGGGAGACGGTGTTGAAGAAACTTTCGGCTCGGCATAATATCTCGTTACCCTGTCAGCAATTGCCGCGAATACAGAGAGAACCCCGTGAAGACCATCGAGGTCATGGACACTACCCTGCGTGACGGGGAGCAAACCCCAGGCGTGAACTATACGCCCGAGGAAAAGCTCGTCATCGCGGAAGCCCTGCTCCGTTCAGGTGTCGATGCCGTCGAAATAGCCTCCGTAGGAATTTCCAAAGGCGAGGCCGAGGCAGTCCGGCGCATCATGGAATGGGCCGATTCCCACGGCACGGGGCAACAGATAGAGATTCTGGGATTCGTGGACAACACCAGATCCGTTGACTGGATCGTCGAGAACGGCGGCCACGTTCTCAACCTGCTCACCAAGGGTTCCGAGCATCATTGCAGAGTGCAGATGAAAAAATCAGTTGAGGGGCACCTTCAGGACATCGAGAAGACCGTCCAGTACGCCGTGGGCAAGGGTTTAAGCGTCAACGTCTATCTTGAAGATTGGTCGCAGGGCATCCAGAATTCCCAGTCCTACGTGATGACGTTGACGCGTGGACTTGCCTCCCTGCCGATAGATCGGATCATGTTATGTGACACGCTCGGAGTGCTGACCACGGAGCAAGCGGAACGCTATGTGCGCTGCATGACAGAGGGGTTCGACATGCGTTTCGACTTCCACGGCCACAACGATTACGGACTTGCCGTCTCAAATTCCATCGCTGCGATCCGGTCCGGTGCGGTACGAGTGCACGTAACCACCAACGGACTTGGAGAGCGCGCAGGCAACACCACGTTGGCTACGCTGGTTGTCACCGCGCGGGATCTGTACGGCTTCCAAAGCAAGGTGAAAGAAGACTCGCTGGCTATGCTCAGCGATCTTGTTGCTGGTATCAGTGGGGTCGATTGCGCGGCAAACTCACCCGTGATCGGCTACATGAGTTCGATCCAGGGATGCGGTGTGCATGCCGATGGCGATAAGAAGGGTGGTCTCTATCAAAACCGGTTGGATCCCGCTCGTTTCGGTCGAAAGCGTACCTACGACCTCGGCAAGACCGCCGGCATGGCTTCGATCGAACAAAACTGCAAACAACTCGGCATAGAGATCACCCCGGAACAGCAACGGGCTCTCTTGGCAAAAGTGAAAGAACTAGGTGATCAGAAGGTCACCGTCACGCAGGCCGACATCATCCTGCTGCTACAAGAGATCCTCAACACCAAGGAAGGCGGCGAGAGCGGGGTCAGACTGACCGACTATCAGTTCACCTTGCGAAAAGGAGCCCAGCCCAAGGCTACGATTCATCTCTGCGTGAGCAACCAGCAGTTGACCGCCAGCGCTGTAGGTGACGGCCAATTTGATGCCTTTATGAACGCCTTGCGGAGCATCCGCCCTGATATCCCGGAGCTTGTGAATTACCACATCGGGATTTCGCGCAAAGGGACGAGCGGAGCGCTAACCGAGGTCACCATTACCTGGAGCAAAAACGGCAGCCTCTTTACCACGCGAGCCGTCAACCCCGACCAGCTTGTTGCTGCTATGAACGCCACTGTCCGCATGCTGAATTACTTACAGCTGAGGCAACAGCTCGCCAGGAACTGACCAGGACATGGGGAGGAATGGTGTGAGAAACCTGGTTTACACCTTCAAGGGCACTCAGCGTTCTCCTGCACTTCCCCGCGCTGTCAGGCCAGATTTTCTCGGCTCTGGCGACGCCAGAATGTCGAAAATGGCAATTGCCGCCTTGCCGCGCGATTTTTTTGGACGCGACTCCGGAGGAATCATACCCGCCATTCGATAGTAAACCGTAAGCTGACCGTAAATTTCTTCTGAATACTCGATGAAGTTGTAGGCGAAATCGTTGACTCGGGTCTGCCTATTGATGAATGGGTCCACGACCAGGTCGGACATCCCCTTGTCGCCCTTCGCTTTGATCGCCGCGGCTCCGTCGCCAAATGACTGCTTCACGAATGCGACCACGTCAGCTTTCGTCTTGAACTGTTCACGTTTGGGCTCGTCCATCTCAGGCGGCTTCTTGCCGAGCAGAGCGTTGCTGAAAAACTGATTGGCATAGGCGGCATGGATCAGGCGCTCGAAAAAGCTGCGAACTGCGGGAGTGGGCTTGAAGTCGTACTTGTCCTCGGGGGAGTCTTCGGCCATCGCGGGTCAGCTTTCGTGCGATCTCGTTCCACGGTTCCAGCACGGCTTCTGACGCGCTCGGCGCCGGCTTAGGTGCCTTCTTCGGAGCTTCCTGCGTCTGTGCCTCTACGACCAAGATTGCGGCGGCAAAGATCAGTAGAGCCACGCAACAGATCCTATTCATCCGCGTAGTCCTCCATCACAGGCGATTACACGGATTGACGTGAAATCGGCGGCGCCATCTGCCTATACCCACGTAAAACCTTTGCCTGGGTTAGTTCATCAAGCAGTGCGCTAGGAACGGCGGGATAGGCGACCACGCACTCTTTGTCGAAGCTGTCGTGAGCAGCAAAAGCCATATCACTATCCTTGACGATCTGGACGTGAACGATCCCTTCCTCGCCAATAGCAATTTTAGAATCGATCGCTTTCATGATTGCGGGCAGCGTCTGCTCACTCAGAGGTAAGACTATGAAGTCTCGCTGTGGCGCAAGGGTTGCCCGTCGAAGGACTCCGCTTTCATCGTGTGTGACCCCTGCGATCCGCAGCAAGTCAGTATGGGACAATGTGCCCTCGAAGCTGATCTTCGTAGTGTCAGAGGCAAGGGCTGACATCATCGCATTCAGCAAGCCGTGTCTGTCCCGCGTGTAGAGGCTGTACACGCCACCATTCATTTGGTTCCCCGTAATGTCATCTCATGCCGTTGACCTGTTCGCCGCGAATCAGGCATTCCAACTTGTATGCTCATGCCAGGCGAACTGTGCCACCAGACGTGATAGGCGAGTTCAGGATACGGCTGAAATTCTAGCTCATCGTTGACGCTGCAGGCGACATCGCAATTTTGCGCCTTTTCTTCGCCTACAATGCTTCAACGCCTTTCCCGTCGCACACTCGAGCTAGAACTGCTCTCTATGTAAGCTGTATTGCCTCGTAGACGAACACTATTGTCTCCCCTGCAAGACGATTTACTGGCGCTCCAAATAGAAGCCATCTCGAGCCTGAATTTGGTCGTCTTTCTGCTTAGTCGTTAGCAGCAGCTTGTGGTAGCCGACAGAATTGTCTTTGGCTGGAGTAAAGCCCAAGCTGTATCCATTGCGCAATTCTTCTTCGATTTCGGCGTAAATCCTTTCGAGAGCGTCCTTCTTCGTCGTTGCCTCAAACATCCGACCACCGGTTTCTTTTGAGGTTTGCGAAAGAATCTTCTTTCCATCCGGGCGCTGCGACGGAGGATAGGAACCTCCGCGTCCTCGCGGTCCGCCCATTGGGCCTCCCATGCCAGGATACCCAAATCCCCCGCGACGCTGTCCAAAGCCCTCCTCGCCTTTGAAGTAGATCGCGTAGACGAGTGTGTCGGCACGCTGAGCCGCTTCAATGGCACTCTCCAGACTTTCCTTGCTTCCTCGGTCCACACCATCGGAGAGGATGATGAGAGCTTTGCGGCCCTGTTGTTTTTTCATCAACTCGTCGGCAGCGAGATAGACTGCGTCGTATAGCGTCGTTCCTCCCAAGTGCATTCCCCGACCTCTGCCCTGCCCTCGTCTGTGCGAGTTATCGTCGGCGGATCCCGGAGCGGTGCGAGAATCGTTGTCTTCTTGGCGAAGAGAACGCACCTGCAGCGACTCAATCGCAGAATCCAGTTTTTGGTGCGAAGGAGTGAGATCCTGCAGCAATTCGACTTCGCGATCGAAATGGATGACGAAGGCAGAATCATTATTCCGAACCATCTGATTAAGAAAGTCTCTGCTTGCGTTCTTCTCCTGATCGATGGTGTCGCGTTGACTCATACTGGTATCGACCAGCAAGCCTATGGTCAACGGCAGATCAGTGTCTTGCGAAAAATACTGGATCGTCACCGGGTGCGAATCTTCCTGCAGGCTGAAGTCGTTCCGACTGAGGTCGCGGAGGATCTTGCCGTGCTTGTCTCGCACCGTGGCGAGTACGTTCACGACCTTTACGCTGACGGACATCGCCGGGATATCAGAATCACTAGACGTAGGTGGCGAGTTTGGGGTCGCCGGGACTGGATGATTTGAAACCGGCGTGGAGGATGTTTGTTGCGAAAAATTGAGAGGCGACACCAACAGCAACATCGCGATCACGGTTGCGAAAGGTATTCTCAAACGTCGAGTCCCCCAGATTTTGTGTGCATGTATTGATACGATGCAGGAGTTTCGCTACATTCGAGTAAAGGTTTGTAAACGCCCGATATACACTTTCTTGTCGGCAAGTTTCTGAGCCAAAGGAGCGACCAACATGTCAGGATCATATGAAACGCAAGGAAGCGTCCATTCTCGTCGCGGCTTCTTTCGATGGGCAAGTTCGCTGGCCGCGGCCATCAGCGCGGTACCTCTGCTCTCCTCCGCCAAAGCGTTTTCATTGCCGACGATAACGTCAGAGGGGGAGGATTACTATGCAAAGCTTGGAGTCTCACCAATTATCAACGCCGCTGGTACCTATACCACACTAACGGCTGCCTGCATGCCCCCCGAGGTTCTGGCTGCGGTGCAGAAGGCTGCGCTTCACCCAGTCCGATTGCACGATCTGCAGCAGAAGGCAGGTGAGTACATCGCGCGTCGCCTCAAGTGCGAGGGAGCAGTCGTGACTTCCGGGGCTTCGGGCGCCATCAGCCTGGCGACAGCCGCCTGCCTGCAATATGCCAACAACATCAAGATTCTGGACATGCCGCAGGCAATTGACGGTATGAAGAATCAGGTCATCGTGCAGCGTGCTCACCGCTATGGGTATGACCGAGCCATGTATCTCTGTGGGGCGCGGGTGACCGAGGTGGTCACGCTCGACGACTATAAGCGCGCATGCGGCGCAGGTAACGCGGTGATGACGAATTTCTTTAATGCTGCAGAGGACGAGGACGGGATTGCAGGCAGCGCGCAGATTGGTCGGGAAGAATGGCTGAAGGTGGCGCACGAGCACAACATTCCTTGCCACCTGGATGCAGCGGCCGACATGCCGCCGATTTCGAATCTTTGGAAATACACCGGCATGGGTTTCGACCTTGTCGCTTTCTCCGGAGGCAAAGGGATACGCGGTCCACAAAACGCGGGTCTTTTGCTGGGCCGAAAGGTCCTGACAGATTTGGCTCATGCGAATAATAATCCGGGAGACGGGATCGGCCGCGGCATGAAGGTAGCGAAGGAACAGATTGTTGGCATGGTTGCTGCGGTCGACTGGGTTCTTTCGCAGACGGAAGTGTCAATGCAGGGCGACTACCAGAAGCGAGTCGATCTCATCGCCAGTGCCGTCAAGGGTATCCCTTCGGTCAGGACGGAAACAGTGGTTCCAAAGATCGCCAACCATGTTCCCCATCTGCTCATACGCTTCGACCCAGCAGTCACCGGCGTCACAACTGGCCAGATCGTCGACGCTTTGGGCACGGGAACGCCTTCGATCGAACTCAACCCGAACACTGGTCAAAAGCCCAACCAAGGCATCCCGGCGGATGCGAACACGCTCGTGGTTGGGGTCTGGATGTTGCAGCCCGGTGAAGACGCGATCGTGGGACGGCGAATTCGCGCCGCCCTCACGAAAAAGGCCTGACACTTGAGACCGCTCCGGAGTGTTCGTTGTTGGAGAGCCAATGGCATTTCTAGGCACGCCAGAAGGTCTCGACTTGCATAAACTTCCCCAAAAACTAGCGCTGTAAGAATTGACAGTTTTCAAGCCCAAAAGCCAGAGTACGATTTTCGCCAGACGATTCGAACCAAAGTAAAACGCAAATGATGGCGGCACAATTTCCGGGGGGAAAATGAGCCGCCATCATATAACTTCCAATACCGCAGAGCCGACGTTACCGTCGCGGTGACCGCTTCACCGACGTGGTTTTTGTTTTGCCTGCCCTCAGCGCTTGCCGGGAGCCACAGGGTCCAATTCAAGTGGCTGCGCAGTCTTGAAGGTAAGCACGGTCTCGGCCGGGACGCGAATCTTCTTGCCTGCGGTTATCGCCTGAGTGCCGGCACCGGCCGCTCCTCCAGCCAGCGTACCTATCGCCGCACCTTTGCCACCTCCGGCGAGAGCGCCAATTAGGGCACCGGCCACAGCGCCACCTCCAGCATATTTCGCTGTGGTCTTGTTAGCGCCCACGGCGCCAGGCTTGTATCCTTTGGTGTTGATCTGGAATTCCCTACCATCGATCGTGACAGAGGAGAGATCCAGCGACACATTGCTGCCGTCTGCCTGCGCCCTAAGGTTCGCGCTCGCGCCCTTGGGGATCAAAACATGACCTTCGCTGTCCACCACAGCAGTGCTAACTGTTGCGGGATAACTCTGTCCAGCATTGGCGGCCTCGGCAGTAATCTCCTGGTCGGCTCTTACGTTGATTTCTGTGCCCGACGGCAGCGTCCTGGTTTCCTGAGCCAGGAGCAACCAAGGAGTGCAAATTGCTGCTAACAATAGAACTAGTTTGTACTTCAATATGGGCGTAACCTCAACTTCTGAATGGCTTTTGTTCAACGAATAGGAGCGGTGATTACCAGTCAGATGCGGGATTTTGAGTCAACGGCTGACCTGCCTTACCGGCGGTGAAGCCAGGATTTTGGGACCAGCGTTGTCGCCGCTTGAAATGCGATCCTAGTAGCCGCAGAACCGAGGACTGGGGAGAATTGTCTCGAGAACCCATGCAGATTGATCGTCTAAGTGCGACCCGATTCAGATCGTGCTGAGTGCCTGCCCCACGAAGCTACCTCAATTGCTACCTAGTCTGGCATCCAGGCGAAATCTGCCGAGAAAAAGCTCCCCGAATGGTCGATGCCGTCTCTCTCTATTCTCATTCGTGTTCAGGGAATCGCCACTCTCTGGATTCCAGACAGCGTCATACTTTTGCGGGCGAAGAATAGGCGAAAGTGATACAATCTCTCCGCCATGGCTCGCCGCCCCAATTCCGATGAACACCACGAGAGCCTCACCCGTGAAGAGCTTGATGAGCTACGCCGAAATCTGTCCCTGCTCAGCACTCCCAGCGTACTGAACTTCTACCGCGATGCCCATAAGGAATGCTCTCCGGAGCGGAAGCCGACCGCGCGCGCCATTCAGCAGCTCGTGACGGCATGGAAAATTCTCCGAAATTGGAATTGGCGCTGAGGTGCGTTCCTTGGTCTCGTCCGCTCTGATCCTTCGGCAAGATGTCATCGCTCGGAACTTGGCGTATGCACGTTCCTGTGGCCTTCGGCACGTTTGCAGCTACGGAGCCAACGCCGTCGTGGTGTACGAGCCATCCGATAAGAAGCACGGGAACTTCCTGAACGCCAGCTATCGAGCCATTCGCCATAATCCAGATTGGACGCGCCGTCTGAATAAGGTGCACTCTAGTGCCGCTCAATCCCTACCCAAAGGCGACCACCGCTGGAGAGAACTGGACTCCTGCACGAGCTCTGATGCGCTGCTGATGAATGTGTTCTGCCACCCGCGCACATTGAATGACCCCACACTGTGTTCCACGATGAATGTTCAAATCGGAGAATCTCCGATCTTCGGGTTTCGCGCACGAGTTCCGCTCGCGAATGGTCGCGCCGATCGCACTGAAGTTGATATGAAGTTGGGTGGGCTGCTGGTGGAATCGAAGCTTACGGAATCAGACTTCCAGACCGGACGTATCGAAGTTGTTGAGTCATACCGCGATCTGCACGAGGTATTCGATATCAGCATGCTTCCGAAGGAGCGAGATCAGTATCTCTCATATCAGCTCATTCGGAACGTGCTTGCCGCATATGCGCTCGGGTTATCGCTCTGCGTTATCCTGGACGCGCGTCGTCCTGATCTGGTTGAAGCCTGGTACGCGATCATGAGGTGCGTCAAGAGTTCAGACCTGAGAACTCGGTGCCAGGTGCTCACTTGGCAAGAGTTGAGCCAGACGCTACCAAGCGCATTGCAACGATTTCTTCAAGACAAATACGGCATTGAAAAGTGGCGAAGCCCGGGAATGCCCGCGCAACCAGAAATCTAGAATCGCCTGCTCTTTAGGGATTTCCAAAAACCGAGTTCGTGCTGGGTCGTTGGTGGTAGTAGCCCGTCGGTTCCGGTGGCGGCAGCCTCGAGGTGAGCTGTCACTGCTGATTCGGGAGGTTTCCCTTGATGCTCCTCTGGGCCCGGGCCCAGGTCATCGGCGGATGCATCATCGCCAAGGAGTGTGGCCGTAATTCTTAGGCACTCTACCTCCTGGCGGACACGAACCAAGTCTGCCTCCTTCTGATACAGAACTTCGTAAGCATCCTTCATCGCGAGCTCCTGTGTTTCGAACTTGCTGATTTTCGGCCTTCAAAGTAGAGAATGAGCGCGCGTGAATGTAAATGGCCAAAAAGTTGTAGCTTCGCGTTTGGCTAGGCAGACTTCTGACTTGGATACACCCAACAGGTTTTTCGGCTTATCGTGCGCTGGTTGAAGGCTAAGCAGGCCGAACACACCCCTGCCCAAGTTGCCCTTTCCCCGCCGCATTTCGCAAGTAACCCGCGGCGGGGCCGATGACAGATGACCTAAGTTGCACAATTCCCCGCCAACTTACTTGGCGGTAATCGTCGGTCGACGTTGGCTAAGCGACTGACCGGATTTCAGGGCGGGTCACGTTCTGTTTTGCCAGGATGGAGATCGCCAGTGGAATCGTTGTGAACCCTCCAACCACAGCCAAAGCTAGTCCCGCCGCCTTGGCGGCATCCCGACTGAGCCCTCTGGATATCAACATGCCTACACCTGCTCCCAGTGCGATACGTGTCCCGGTCCACAGGATCATTTCGGGCAAACTAATATTCCGTTCGATCATTGCTTCTCCTCCTTCACGAAGATGAGAGATTTGGGATCTGAATGAAATAGGATGCTCGGATTGCCAGGTAGGGTTTCGGAAAAAGCGGAATTTGGGGTAAGCAGAGCAGGAGCGCCCAGGGGCCCTTGCCTCGCCCCTAGTAGCTGCAGATTCCGGCTACTTTCTCGTACTTCTCAGACGATTTCTCGCGCACGGCGTCAGGAAATGGGTCCCGACGAATATCGGCTGATCGCCATAGCCCCAAGATAATCTACTCGATCGTAGGTGCAGTAAAGCTGCTCGGCCCCGGATGACCTCCCCTGATGAAATTGAGCCCGATATCTCGTCTCTTGTCCCTTGAGCCTTCCGGCCGCCGATCAACGTGTCCCATCGGGAGATGCTGGATCGTTGCGGATAACAATTTGCGTTCTATTATGGCCGAAAAGATTGAATCCTTGTCTTTGCCTTTCAGTTGTTCAGAACGATAGATGCGCTGCTCCGGCCTTCGTCCCGCAATCTTCTCAGCTCACGCCAGCGCCGATATTGTGCCGTTTTTTCCGGATCTGGCTCTTCAAAACCTTTCAACCAAAAGCCAAACCAATCCACCGTCATCTGCTGAGAAAGGAAGCGTTGTGCCGGCTGCACTAGGATGTGAGGAGCATTTTCCTTTCTGAGCCAGACCATATCCACCGGCTTATTCAGCTTGCGAAGGCAGGAATAGTTCTCCCACTGTTCTAGAAGCTGTCCTCTCTCCAAGGCGGAGATCAGCAACGGAGTTCGCGTCATATCGAAGTTGAATCCGGGGGACGACCCATACCACTGCAGCAAGCCACGCCCAAATGGTTTTGCGCCGATGGTTTGCTCAAATTGTTCTTGCACAACCCCGTGATCTGTCGCCAGCAGATATTGCATGTAGCTCGTGTTTACCCCATCGGTAATCAGGGCCGCTTCGAAGAGATCTGGCTGATGAGTTATAGCCTGTAGCACATGAAAGCAAGTGTAGCTGAACCCAAGGATTCCGACATGCCCACGGTCAATAAATCCGTCCTCCGCCAACTGATGGATCGCCGACTTGAACCCCTCGACTTGAAACGACCCTTCATCCGGAAGACGGTAGTGTGTCATCAGCGTCTCCATCTGCAGCACAACGATACCTTTGGCAGCAAGGGCCCTTCCGCCGTAGCCTGTGGTAAAAGCGCCATCCGCGAAAAACCGATCGGGATCGTACCCGTAGGGTTGAATGACGAGCGGATATCGTATGTGCGGATCGTAGTCAGGCGGTAATGCCAGGAGACCCCGCCGTTTGTTGCCAAATTTATCGTTCCATGAGTATCGTGTGACCTTTCCCAGGATGACCCGCTTGAGCTGCGGGTTTGGATCCCATATCAGGACCTTTTCGGTGTGACTGGGGACACGTCCTACAAGCACAGGCGGATGATCGAGATCCTGCTCCACTGAAAGACTCAGTTCAGCAGGCGGCTCGTCTATCGAGCTTACGGTTTGTTCCCAGGAGTCGTCAGGTCGCAACGTATAGCGTTCAATTTTTGCCGTCTTTGACCCGGAATTTCCTGTGTAAACAATGGTGAGTTGGTGGCTTGACGGGCCCCATAAGATGTTCTCCACACTCAATCTTTCGGAGGGCGGCAGCGTCTGCTGCAGGAAACAGATGGGACGTAGAGTTCGCTCTTGAATGTTGGCCACGACGACAGCAGGAGATGTGGTTCGTTCTTTTTGATCCGAATCTTTGTTAACCGGAAGAAAAGTATTGGTGAGAATCGCTCGCCGGCTGTCCTCGAGCCAAAAAGCCTTGGTAGGAGCAAGAAAGATCAATCCCCTGCCAGCGGGAGCATCGACGAGTGGGGAGACGTCGCCACTCTGCACGTCGATCAGCACATATTGTGACGCTTTCCAAGGATTTTCGTCAGCCACCGCGTAGGCATTGTCTTGGCGCAAACGCAGCACGTCCCATTTTGAATTCGGTTCATACGCTTCCCAGCCACTTGGGATCTTGCCAACCGGCGCCACCGTGATCAGCCAGCGCCCATCGGGAGATAACGAAAGAGTTGGAATGAACAGCCGTAATTGACCATCGCCTGTGCGGAAGGTGACCGGGAGTTCTTTCCCGTTGCGCAAAATGTGGAGCGCACTCGCGTAGGTTTGCAGCTGTTCTTCATCAACATCCTCGATGGCTCTCGGTCGCGAAAACAATAACGTATAGATGTTCTTTCCAGTCACATCCACGATGTCGTCTTCTGAGCCCTTGGCAGGTTGCGGAGGAATTAACGAGGTATAGGCGACCACATTGCCGCTGATATCGAAGGCCGACACGTATTCATTGTGGGGTGTAATCGCGTGCGGAGATCCTCTGTCGATTCGTGCTATGAACAACTGCTGGTACGGGCTGCGGTCCTTTGCGAGAAATGCCACTTGAGAGGAATCGAGCCATCGAACATTGGAAATTGCAGGCGTGTTCCCTGGCGCGCTAAACCTCGCAATAGCACGCGGCACCGGTTGACTAGGGGACTTTCCTCTGACGTAGTCGCTTACGGCAATTTGATCGAACAACCAAATCGTTGCCTCTAAATGATTTTCTTTCAGAATCCCACGTTGAGTAATCAACAAAAAATGCTTGCGGTCAGGGGAAAAAATCGGTGACCCGACGGGCTGAGTGTCACGTATTTCGATGATGGTCGAGGCAACGGGGTCAATGATGTATGAGGTCTCGATGGAGTCCTGAACTGTGAAAGGACGTTTATCGTTGATGGGTTCCGCTTTTGCCCATGCAACACTTAGATAGGCTGCAACAGTCGCTAGTGTGAAGAAGCTTCTGTAGCATACGAGCTTCCGGCTAGTAAGGAACATTGGCGCGCTCAAGAAAAGGTTAAGGCTGGTGGATCGCTTCGTTGTCGTGTCCACTGAAACGTCCGGTGACCTAGAATTCCAACTTCAACGCCAATTGAATGGAGCGAGAGCCACCAATCTGGTAGAGGGCATTAAAGCCTCCGCTTCCGATACTGGAGCCGGCCAAAAAATGGCCGAGGGTTTCCACGGATTGGCCGAATTGACTCTGATCGCTGAGGTCCGAGACCGGCGGAGCAAAGTTAGGGTGATTGAGGATGTTAAACATCTCGCCGCGAAATTGCAGTTTGGCTCTTTCGCGAATCGGAAATTCACGATGAACGGCAAGATCCCATTGCGCGGCGCCAAAGGCCCGCAGTGCGTTCCGAGGAAGGTTCCCCTGACGTAAAGGATTGCCGTTAGCATCGAGTGGAGGCTCAGTAAACGCACCGGCATTGAGTGATTTTCGTCCGGGATATCGTGATCCGTACACATACCACGGTTGACCGGGAACTACATCGGGCCTCACAGCCGTAGTTACACCGCTCGCAAGCCCAGTAAAGGCGAAGTCGTAAACGTTGACCGGCGGAGCCGAACGTGCCTGTACGACATTCTGGATCGACCAGCCGCTGGCTATGGCGCGGACGATAACGTTTTGACTGCCTACCGGGATTCCGTACGTAATTGCCGCAGAGAAAGCCTGGCGGAGATCGAAATCCGATGATCCGCGGTTTTGATTGGGATCGATCCCCGGTACCAGATCATTCGCTTGGTTGCCGTACAGCGAGCCAGCCGAAGCGGTGTCAATCGAATGTGACCAAGTATAAGAAGCTAGGGCTTGAAGGTTATGGGAGAGCCGCCTCTGAAACTGGACCTGCAGGGCGTTGTAGTTTGAACTAGCTGCGTTCGTCACCAACTGCACTTCGGCGAGGTTTGCGTTTGGCGAGAATACATCGACGGTTTGCAACAGACGTCTGCCCGCAGACCCGACATAGGAAAACCCAAGAGTTTGTTGTGCTCCTAGTCCTTGTTCGAGTGCGAGGTTCCATTGCCACGTGTAAGGCAATTTGAGAGCAGGATCGAAGGAAAGCAAAGTCGATGAACTTAAGCTCGCTGCAGTTATTGGCGGCGGCTGGGACTCCGAGGCACTCAACGGGAAAGAGCTGCCGAAGAGGTAGTTGGTCGCACCAAATGGGTACACTCCGAACTGCACCGCATTCCCAACTTCGGAAGTCGCCATGTCGTAGAAAGCGCCGAACCCTCCGCGCAAAACTGTTGGCCAGTTCTGACTCGGAACCAGCTGGTAAGCGACACCGAGGCGAGGCGCAAAGTTGCCGTAAGTCGTCTTGAAAGGTGCCGTTCCGGGTGCAGCAAGAGCCAGATGAGAAAGGTCCCTGAGATCAAATCCGGTCACTGCGGGGAGCGGAATGCTCGACGAAGGGGCCGCGTCCAGATCCCAACGGACCCCGTAGGTGAGAGTCAGACTTCTGGTTGCCCGCCACGTGTCCTGCGCATAAAGCCCAAGATTGTGAAGGAGCAAGGCCCCGCTCCGGCCAGAGAACACAAGGGTTAGAAGCGAGTTGCCTGCAGAGGCAGCAGCAACATTTTGAAATAGCGGTTCTTGTACATAATCGGGAGTGCCGAAGATTGGCGCAAGCCGGCGAAAGTCGGCGCCAATCTTGAGCGCATGGCTGCCTCGTTGCATCGAAACCGTGTCGACAAAATTGATCTGCCTCTGCTCGTTGTCGCCCTGTGGTCCGAGTGCAACCGCTGCATGAATCGGGAAAATGAATGAGAAAAGCTGGCTATTGCGTTCTGTGAAGGCAGCCGGGAATGGCAGAGCCTTAAGGGGAATAGCTCCTCCAAACCCATCCAAATAAGCAAAACTCCTGCTGACCGTCTTGCTGAAGTTGAATCGCAGGTCATCGAATATGGTGGGGGAGAGCAGCCACGTTCCACCAACGGTTGCACTTTGCGTCGTGATTTTCGCAGGAACGACCGAGCTGAGGTTACCGCTGCCGGTGGCGCGAGCTACTGAGCTCGAAGGAGAATAACTGTAGCGCGCGAAAAGCGATAGCTTGTCGTGCAATCTGTGATCAAGCCGCAAGCTGTATGCGTCGAGGGTGGCACGATTCGAGTAGGAAGCATTGAACTGCGCGATGCCCGTGGTCGGATCATCGACTCCTCCCGGAGTTGGCAGGGGATAGGCATTGAGAAAAGGCTGCATTGCGGCGGTCGCATTTTGACGCGACGCCAAGTCGGGAACACTTTGTTGCCCAACTTGTGGCAGCCGCAATCGCAGGCCCTCGTAAGAAAAGAAAAAGAAGGTGCGATCCCTGACGAGCGGCCCGCCAAGCACTCCCCCGAAATCGTTTTGCCGCTCTTGCGGCTTTGGCAATCTATTGCGATCAGCGAACCAATCATTGGCATCGAGCACGTCATTGCGAAAGTAGTTGAATGCCGTGGCATGGAATTGGTTTACGCCTGAACGGGTCACGATCGAAACCTGTCCGCCCGGCGTTCGTCCAAATTCAGGCGCGTAAGTAGACGTCTGAATTCGAAACTCTTGCATCGCGTCCACCGAAACCAGGCTGTTCGTGCCCCCGAGAACACTAAACGTTGGCACGGCACCACCAATACCGTTCCCCGCAGAAAACAGATGCGTCCCTATGCCTACATTCGCGCCTACTCCGTCCACCATCCAATAATTGGCGGCGGCCCTTTGTCCGTTCACACTGAACTGTCCGTTGTCATGGTTATCGTAGGCTGTGAGAACAACGCCCGGTGTCAGCTCGATCAGCGTCTGAAAACTTCTGCCATTCATCGGCAGGTTTTCTGCAAAGTGACGGTCGACGACTGTACTTACCGCCGCCGACTCGGTATTGACGACAGTTGCTCCCCCCTCGACCGTAACCGTTTCGGAGAGCGCTCCTATCGGCAGTGTGAAATTAATGGCGAGTGCATCCTGTACGTTCAGGATAATGTCTGGCTTGATGAGAGTCTTGAAACCTGTCTTCGAGACCTGCAAACGGTAGGGACCCGGGGGAAGGGTCGCGATCGCGTATATCCCTTCCTCATTGGTGACCCCGGAATACCGCACTCCCGTAGCATCGTTCACGATTTGAATCTCCGCGCGCGCGATGGGGCGCGCCGCCGGATCAAGCACCAAACCGCTGATCGTGCCATAAGGAGATTGAGCAATTGCTGCTGTCGCGATAAGGACGTTCAACAATAAGAACTGGAAGGGAAACAGTTGTCTCACTCGGGCTGCTCCTGGCGTAAACCGATTTGTTTGACTTACCCGGTCTACGGAAGCACTCTGCGATTTGTATCAATGTTTCTTAGGGCAATCTCTGCAGGAAGAACTGTGGTCGGATTCTCGACCAACTACGGATGATTGGGATCGATGTGAAGATACGCAAACAGGAGAGGCTTATTGCTGCTCGGCTTGTGACTCCCGCCGCTCGGCTCGACGGTCACAAATACGGCATCGATCTGAGCCAGCGCTTTAGGATCGTCGAACCTCAACACCCAGCGCTTCTTCGAGGCATTGTCGACGTAGAAGACCCCGAGATTGAGTGCTTTCTGCCAGTCAGGCCCTCGCCGGCCCCAGGCCTGAAAACTGCTCGCATTCTTTATTCCCGCCTGTTGATCGAGATCGTAGGCGTAAAAGATTAGCGACTTCCCCTTGGTATAGAACACGCGCCCATAAGGCTTTTTCGTCTCTCCGGTGCGCTCGACATCGTATACCTCAGCCACATAAAGATCCCGAGCCCCCATCAAATCCCGTATGTCGCGGTCGTGGGCGAGTAGCTCTTGCTGCTGATCAATGGTGGCTTCGCGCTCACGAAGCACTCGGGTGAAATCAGCGATCTGCGCCTCGAGTGAACCGGCCCGCTGTTTGTCCTGGGTAGACTGACGTTCGAGCAAACCAAGTCTGTCTTGGAGGTCTTGGTTTTTGGCTTCTGCTTTCTCCAGTTTCTGAGTCAGCTCGGTTCGCTGTTGAGAAAGATCCTGCCTGCTTGCCTGCCCCATTTCGAGATCGGTGGCGAGCTGGTGCTCAGTCAGCTTCAGTCGGCTCACCTCAGTCACCTGCTGATCGAGTTCCTGACGCAGGGCCGCAATCTCCTGGTCGCGCTTCGCGATCTGAGATCGCAAGACCTCGCGCTCATGCCCAGCATCGCTTAACTGCCGTTGCAGATCGCTCTGATCGAAAGGCTGTCTCGGGGGTGAGACGGAAACCACATGAGTGCCATGACGGGTGCCAACCTGATACGCCGAAATCCCCAACGCAACCAGAAGGAGCAGTCCGGTAGCACAGAGGATACCCACATTTCGCCAAGATGCCTGAGTAGCCGAGAGTGGCAGGCTGTCGAATGGTTTCTCGGCCGGGCTCCCATCGGCCGCCCGCCCGACCCCACAAAATTCGTCTTCCACCTTCAGGCGCTCAAATAGCGTCGCCTCTGCTTGCTCTTCGGACCACTCTGGAGAGCTTTCGGCGGTTTGTGAGTGTTTGAGCGCACGCACCGCTTCCCCAGCGACGGCCTCATACTGCTTCATCACTTCACGACAGGAACAGCAAACCGCCAGGTGCTCGCTTAACCGTTTCTCTTCTTCCTCGCTTAGCTGACCCGCGGTTGAAACCGCACAAAGCTCAAGGAACTCGTCATGGGGTGAGCGCGACAAAATCGCTCCTGGTTTTGAGGTCACTTTTTACCATATCCGTTAGGGCCCGGCAATTTCACCGGGAACATCTGCTTCCGCAGCTTGTCTAAGCCCCGATAGTAGTGATTGCGAACATTGCCAACCGATTGACCTAACTTGGCGGCGATCTCAGCGAATGTGAAGCCCTCAATGAAGTGCAGGCTCAAAGTATGGCGCTGGTCTTCGGTCAGGGTATCGAGGAGTGTCCTCATGGTCGTCTTTCCGACCACCCCGCAAGATGATTCGATCTCTTCGCCCCCCATCGAACTTTGGGAGGCCACATCCTTAGCATGAGTGAGATCGAGACGAGTGTAGAAATGACGTGAATCCAGATAGCGCCGACGATCAATAGCGCGATGGTAGGTGATCTGGACGATCCACGAACGTGCCGAGCACTTGGTTGAATCGTAATCGGAGGCTTTCCTCGCCAGGTACATGAAGACTTCTTGCACCAAGTCGTCCGCCTCAACGCTGTCGCGCAAGATTCGCGCGGAGACCGTGTGGACTAAGCGAGCGTAGCGCCGAAATAGAATCGACAGCGCTTCCCTGCTGCCCTGAGCAACCTCGACCAACAACGCTTCATCCGGGCGGTCGTCGAGAACGACAGTTTTGGCAGTGTTCACATCTTCTGCGGCCAACGTCAGAGTTGGGAGCCGGATTGTAAAGGAAGCTTCCATGCAGTTGCTGAAGCCTACCAATTGCAAGAATACAAAGTAGCCCTTGCGGCTCTAGACCTAGCAAAGCAAATTCGATCTCCACGTACATATAGCATCAGGTTAGCGGGATTGTCCAGCTAATCTGCTCGTGGTGTTTTTGCACGTGTCACTCCCTAATTGAAATGAGTACACGTGTTGGACTCGAGCAAATTCTTCGATGCCTTGGGCAAGCGGGTGCGCTCCCTGAGAAAGAGCCGGCACTATACCCAAGAAGACATGATGAACTTCGGATTTTCCGCTCGACACTGGCAACAAATCGAAAAGGGCCGCCCCATTACCATGAAGACCCTCCTTCGCATCACAATCGCTCTGGATGTTCCGTTGTCACAATTGGTCAGAGGATTACCAGGGCCTCTTTCGATTGAGGAATAAAGCCAGGTAGTCTAACGTGCCTTTCAGATCGATCATCAAGCTAATCTGCTCGTGGTGGTCACGTCGAAAATCACCTAAAAGACAGGCTTGGTCGACGAGAAACAATTCTTTGCGGCTTTTGGAGAGCGCGTGAAAAGGCTCCGCAAGTCCAAAGGGTTCACCCAGGAAGACATGATTGGATTTGGTTTTTCAGCTCGCCATTGGCAACAGATCGAGGCTGGTCGGCCCATCACGGTTACTACACTTCTCCGTATATGCGACACGTTCTCTATACGGGTCGTACAGTTGATCAAGGGTCTCGACCGTGGGATTTACAGAAGGTAAAGTCAAACGCACTCTGAATTAGATTAAAGTCTACTGCCTTCCCTTTGGTCAGGAGGGTCTCCCACCGGGGTGGCTACAGGGTTCAGTGACGAAAAACATCCTCCAATCAGCATCCGGTGCCAAGTCGGGGTGGTTAGTAGGGGTTGCGGTCGCGGGAATAGGCTTCACCATACTTATTGGTGTGTGCTGGGGTAGTGTCGGAAACATGGAGAACGAGAGCCGGCAACAGATTCTCTCCAGGGTTGATTTGAACGTCATGTGCGAGCCCCTCGAGTTCCGAAGCGGAAGCTAGTTCGTGCCACACTCTAATCTTGTAGCGCCCCGCAGGAATATTCGCCATCTCAAACTTCCCCTCTGCGTCAGTCTGAGCAAAGTAGGGAGTTTGCAATGCAACAATGACTGCGCTCATCTCCGGATGAATATTGCAAAAGATGTAGGACACGCCTGGCTTGGTAAATGCCACTTTGCGTGAAGAACCACTCTCGTACAATCCCAGATCAAATGGTTTGCCGCGATAAATCGAAAAAACATCATGAAAAAACGGATCACGGTTGGGGAACTCGACGGTCGTGCCCGTGGTAATGGCGACCACGTGTGGGGAGAATTGTTTGTTCTTTTGCAGCAGATGAGCCACAGGTCCGGGAGCTAGGGGTATATGAGATTCGTAGGCCGTAAGCCAAACCACAGCGTCTGCGCTTCCCGCCGACTTCTTCTTCTCGTGCTCGACATCCACGTTGCCGCGAACGATGCCGGTCTGCGCGTGACTCAGTTGGCAGATCGTTGACGTCAGGAGCAGCAGAGTGCAAATCTTCATCAGAAGTGAACTCCTGCAGCAAGGTTCACCTGATCACCGGCAGCGCTCTCTCCCCCGAACATAGTTGTTCTCAGGTGCCGATATTCGAGGGCAAAAACCAGGCTTGTCTTTGGCTTGTAGATGAAATTTACAAACTGAGCCTGGTTCTTCTGAAAAGGAGGGAAGCTGCCCGCGTACGGCACAGGGAATACGTGAAGATCCTTCGAGTAGTTCTCGTCCTGACCCAAAGCAGCGTTGGCCTCAAATTGCGAAAGGGGTTTCAGTTTCAGCTGCACCCACCCGCCCACTGAGCGCAACGGAACAATCGCGCTGTACGGAGCGGATGGTTCCGGAAATGCAACACTCGACCAGATGCCTCCCCCGAGACCGCCGACCGCCTGACCTTTGTATCCTTCTCCGGATACTTCCAGAAACCGGTTCAGCGTTGCTGTGAAGTCCGTGTTGACTGTCCAGCTGGTGATCTGGGGAAAAGCTTCGTATTGCTGACGTGCGCGATAGGTCCCGACACCAAGTAATAGGGGATGTAGGCTAGAGCGACTCTCGAATGCTATCCGACCCGCTATGCCGGGTACTCTCGTCAATTCTCCCGCCGTCGGCGCTCTGCCTTGAAAGAAAGGAACTTCTTCGGTGAGCGGATCAAGAAGTCCTCCTTGCAGAACCAAACTGGCATTCTCGGACACGGCAATCCGGTGTTCCAGGATCGCCTGTGGTGTCCACACCCAGAGATTTCCTGCCCAGGAGAAACCAGGCTCCGCAATGGTGGCATAAGTAGTCGGAGAAAGAGGAGAGAAGAATGGCGCGTCTTGTCCCAGAGTTAACGTTGTGTTTGTCCAATGCAGGCGGGCATTCGCGGTGCGAAGCCGGACAAGGCCGGCAGTCATGCCGTACGCTGTGGTCGGGAAACCGCCAGAGAAATCGACGGCGACGTCTCCCGAGCTCCTAGCGCCCAGCAGAGTCGGCCCTTTTACCTCAAGCCCTACCAGAGTCTGGCTAAGAGTTGCGCCCACGCTACCGTTCGGCGATCCCGGGGCGCGCGGAAACGCCAGTACCGGCAGGTCGGCCGCGAATACATTCCCGGCATTCAGATACGAGTTGAAAAGAATGAGCCCTGAGATCTTTACCGGATACTTGCTGCTGCTCTCAACTTTGTCCTGGTGCAACTCGGCAATTTTGGCAGCGAGAAAACTTGGGTCTTGATCGGCGGCAGCGGTGGTCGGTTCCGCCGACTCGTCAGGTCGGGCTTCCTGTCTCGAACTCATCTGCTGCCGCAGGTCTTGTACCTCGCGGCGAAGTTCTTCGATCTGGCGTTGCGACTCGGCAAGCTGCGACCGTGTCTCCTGCAGGTCGCGCTCCATGCGCACGACGTCGGGCGTTCTGGGGGATTCCTGCGACACTGCCGCAAGTGGCATTAGGCATACCCAGGCCGCAATGAGTACTGCACCAACCTGCATTCCAGAATGATTGATTTTTCAATGAGCTAGGGGCAAGGTTACTTCGGTTTTCCACCGGCCGGTGGGAGTTACGCGCGTGCCTGGCGCCACTAGGTAAACGCTTCGTAATCTTTAACAATGCCCAGCTTGCGCTTCCGGCACCTTCGCACAAAGCTGCTCGTGTCCATGCTGGCGCTCGTGTTTCTGCTCACCGCCGCCACCTTGGTGCTTGTGCAAGTGCGCATGCGGGTGCATGTTCGTGAAGACCTGGTCTCCAGTTTGCGCACGGAAGCCGCAATCTTTGCCGAGATCGAACAAACCCACCGTCAGCAAACCGAACAAAGCGTAGGCCTGATCGCCGCTCAGTCGTCTCTGAAGGCCTTGATGTCGACCAACGACCACGTAACGGTAGAGGAGGAATCAGGACCGTTATTGCGTCTGAGTCGCGCCGACCTTCTCGTGCTTGAAAATCCGGCGGGAGAGATACTCGGTTTTCAAGCGAAGTCTGACGATGTTCCCCTTTCCCGCATAAAGCAGTTAATGGTGGAGAGCCGGGGAACGGAGGACTGGTGGTTCGCCGGGGGCCACCTTTACGACGTCTGCCTTAAGGACATCGTAATGGGTCCCGAAGGAACGCAAAGGATCTTAGGGCGAATCGCCATTGGCCGGGAAGTTTCACGCGGATCGATCCTCAATGCAGGATTATTTGGGAAGTCTGCATTCGCCTTTGAGAGAAACGGGGCCGTGCTGCTGAGTTCCCTGCCCGCAAATGCCTGGGAAGAATTCGAAGGCTCGCTGAAGGACGTCGCCCCCGCTGCTGGGAAAGTCCGCGAGATCCGCTTCAAAGACGAACGTTATCTCGGGACCTATCTCGAATTGTCCGGAGATCATCCGGTCCGGTTGTATTGCTTTCAGTCTTTCGACCAGGCAAGCAGCTTCGTGAGTTCTTTGAATCAATTGCTGATTGTTCTGGGTGCCATCGTGTTTATTTTTGGAGGCGGGATTACGTTCTTTGTGTCGAAGCAGATTACGCGCCCGCTGGAGCGTCTTGCTTTGGGAACCCAGCAATTGGAGAAGGGAGATTTCGAGTCTCAGATTCCGATCTCCGGTCATGACGAAGTCGCTGACCTGACGAAGTCCTTTGAGCAGATGCGGGAGACCTTGCGGCAGTCGCGCGAAGGCCTCGTGCGGTCGGCGCGTCTGGAGGCGGTGGGACGCCTGGCGGGGGGTGTGGCCCACGACTTCAATAACCTTGTGATGATCATAAAAGGCTACAGCGATCTGCTCATGGATTCCGCCACCCCTGCCACCAAGCCCTACATCGACGAGATCAAGAATGCCGGAGACCGCGCTAGCGGCTTGACTCGCCAGTTGCTTGCCTTCAGCCGCAAGCAGGTGCTCGAGCCACAAGTTCTCGACCTGAATCAAACCGTCAAGAACATGGCAAAGATGTTGCGCGTTCTTATCGGTGAGGACATTGAACTTATCGCCAACCTCTCCGAGGAGATCGGGCGCGTCAAGGCGGATCCTTCGCAGTTAGAGCAGGTCATCATGAACCTCGCCGTAAATGCGCGTGACGCAATGCCCAAGGGGGGAAAGCTGATTCTGGAGACATCGAATGCCAACCTTGATCTCGAGTACGCAGCCACTCATACCGAAGTTGCGCCCGGTTCCTACGTCCTTATCGCAGTGACCGACAACGGGTGCGGCATGGATAAAGAAACGCTGAAGCACATCTTCGAGCCATTTTTTACTACGAAAGACGCGGGCAAGGGCACTGGGCTCGGACTCGCTACGGTTTACGGTATCCTGAAGCAGAGCCGCGGGCACATTTCGGTTTACAGCGAGCCCTGGATCGGCACGACCTTCAAGATCTATCTTCCTTCGCTCGACAAGTCTGTTCCCGTTGCGCGGCCCACCACATCGGAGGTGGCGCAACGAGGGCAGGGTACAATCCTCCTGGTAGAAGACGAAACTCCGCTCCGCGTGCTTGCGGCGGAGTCATTGAAGAAGCTTGGCTACATCGTGCTCCAGGCGTCCAATGGGGAGCAAGGGCTCGAAGTTGCCGAGAGCCATGAGGGACCGATCGATCTGCTCTTGACTGACATCGTCATGCCCCGTTTGGGCGGCCCCGAACTAGCGGAGAAGCTCAAGGAGAAGCGCTCGAATCTCGCCGTCATCTTCATGTCGGGCTATACGGAAACTGCTGCTCTGGAGAACGCGCAGATCGGCTCCGATGCCATTCTCCTCAACAAGCCTTTCTCCACAGAAACTCTGGCCAATCGGATCGCCGAGATGCTCGCTAAAATCCCTGCCGCTAGGTCCGCCGGGGCAGGCAGCTCGAAGTAACTGAGACTAACGCGCTCGGGCATGGGCCGAAATCGACGCCGAGCTGCGACAGTTAAGGGGGGGCCCGATGGAATGATGGTCTCCATCGGCAAAATAGGGCGGACTAGCCTCAACACCCCTTTTGCCGCCCAAACGGCAACGACCAGGTCGCAGTACTCCCTACTAATCCCACCCAAACAGCCCATTTTGGAAATCAAAAGTGACTTTGCGGAATCCCATCTTTACGAATCCTAAGAGGCCGTCAAAATCATTCCCCGGATCGGAGTCGACATCAGCGATGGCAACGTCAACCGCACTCAGATGATGTTCGCCGAGCTTCACATCAGCATGAAGCCAATGCACCTGATTCATCCCGCCGGCAGTGAAAACCAATCGGCTCGGATCGACCCGAAGTTTATCGGGCTTTGTATCGATGCGGTTGCGATAAAGAAGCAATCCTGGCGTGCCGGAATCGAGCAACAGCCGAAGTTGCTGCCCTTCGACCTCCGCCTTCACCAAGAGATACGGTGAGCGGGTTGCGAGAGGAACGGCTTTCTCCAGGCTCGCGACGCCCCCGAAGACGACCTTCTTCCTTTGGTAATCGATGCTGAAGTTCGTGGTGCTGAGGATGTCCAGACCAACAATTCCGCCCAGGGAGATGCCTAAGGTCTGCTCTAAAGAACGAAAATCTTGTACCAGGACTTTGGCAGAATCAGCTTCTAGCGGGCCGATCTGGAGGTGCGGCACCGTGAGAATCTCTCCCTGAGTGGTGCCGTTCAGCGTAAGTACCACTCCCGTCTGTCCCCGCAATTTGAGGTGGGCGGCGATTTTTTCCGCGATGATGGTCGGGCTCGTCCCGGTGTCCAGTATGAAGTTCACATCCTTGATCCGCCCAATGCTGCCCTTTACGACAATCAAGTTATCGTTGCAGAGTCGGAATGGGATCTCGGTTAGATTCCCCTTTGCTTGATCTTCAATGTGGTCCGCCTCCCCCGACGAAGGCGATGCGTGGCAAAGGGGAACACTTGTCAGCAGAGCCAACAAGCCAGTCACAATCCTCAGCCTCAGCCGGAGCGTCTTTCGAGTTCGCCCTTCGCAAGCGAGTGAACCTTCGTTCTTAGTTCGCGTTTTCATGTCGCCCTTCCTTGGCGTGCATTGCGCGCGCTGAGGGCGACATTGCGTTCAAGTTGGAGCTACCTCAATGCAGGGAACCTCGATTTAAGGTCAATGGGAGGTCGAAAGAAGATCCGTAGCTAAGTTGCTCTGATTAATGCAGTTGCAGGCGCCGATTAGTCGACGCCACCAGGTATCGACCCAAGGATTGGTCTGTGCTTCCGTGCTAGACTGGCGACACTTGGGGCGAAACTCTGTGGGAGAGGCTGTCCAATCCTCGTGTACCGTCCGCTTCGGGACTTTCGAAGTTGATCTTCGAGCAGGTGAATTGCGTAAGAGCGGGGTAAAGCTGAAGCTGACCGGTCAGCCTTTTCAGGTCCTCGCCATCCTGTTGGAGCACCCAGGTGAGGTGGTGACCCGAGAAGAACTGCAGAAACGCTTGTGGCCGGACACATTCGTTGATGTCGACCACAACCTGAACACAGCCGTCAACAAGATACGCGAAGTCTTGAGTGACTCCACCGAGAGTCCTCGCTTTATAGAAACCTTACCGCGTCGTGGCTATCGTTTTATCGCACCGGTGCAAACTAATGGCCCGGACGCGAAGCTGCAAATCACCCCTCCGCACGACGCGGCCGCAAGATCCGCATCTCGCTCACGATCGAAAAGCCTCGCATACTTGGCGGTTTGCGCCGCATTGGCGCTTCTGGCCATTGCGGTCTTCTTCGGTATCAAGAAGTTGCGGACTCCAGTGCCAGGGCAGCGAGCGCTCACCCGCCTCACTTTTGACGAAGGGCTACAGATCGAAGCCTCTTGGTCTCCCGATGGAAGGTTCATCGCCTACAGCTCAGATCGGGGTGGAAAATTCGATATTTGGGTGCAACAGGTAAGCGGCGGAGATCCTGTACAGATCACCAAGGGCCCCGGTCACCATTGGGAGCCGGATTGGTCGCCGGATGGCAGAAATATCGCATATCGTTCCGAGGAAGGAGACGGTGGGATCTATGTTGTCCCGGCTCTCGGGGGTGCAGGACTCGAACATAGGATCGCACCCTTCGGCTACTATCCCCGATGGTCACCCGACAGTTCCCAAGTCTTGTTTCAAACGCACTTTAGTGACATCGATGCTTGCAACCGATTCTACGTCGCCGAGCTCGATGGTGGCCCACCCCGCGAAGTGCTGGCTGAGTTCCTCGCACAAAACAAACTCTGTGCGGCTTCAGCGGCCTGGTATCCCGACGGAAAGAGAATCACCGTCTGGGTCGGATCTCCCTCGCCAACTCCCACCTTTTGGACGGTCCCGATTGTCGGCGGTCCGGGAATCAATCTGGACATTACAACCGCAGTACAGAGGGAACTAGCACAAGCTTCCGGAAATAAAGCTGGGCAGCAGTTCGGAGAATACTCTTTTTCCTGGTCACCCTCCGGCAACGCCATTTACTTCGAGCGGGGCTATCAAGGGGCGAAAAACATTTGGAAGATGACCGTCGATCCCGGAACCCTGCGGGCTACTCGAATCGATCGTTTAACGACCGGCGCAGGACCCGATGCCGCGCTCGCCCTTTCAGCCGATGGCAGACGGCTGGCCTTTACGGCGAAATCGCAGCGGATCCAGACCTGGCTTTTCCCGTTCGACGCCAGAACCGGCCAGATCAAAGGCAATGGCACGGCGATCACTTCGCCCGGGAGGAGATCAGTTGAACCGAACCTATCGCGGGACGGCACGAAAGTTGCCTACTTCGTTCCTCACGGCGAAAGCTACGGGCCGGGTTTCGGCGACATCCAAAATGAGGTTTGGGTGAAGTCGCTGGTGGATGGGAGCGAGGTTCCGATTTTCGTGGACAACTTTTCGCGCTGGTTTCCGCGGTGGTCGCCGGACGGTGCGCAACTCATCTACGAGCGTCGAAATCTCAAGACGAACGAGCGCCAGCTCATGATTTGGTCCAGCCAGACCCGCGAAGAAGAACCACTCACGGGTGTGACCAAAACGCTGATTTACGATTGGTCCACAGACGGTAAGTGGTTATCCAATCTGGATAGGGATGGAATCTGGTTGATCCCCTTCCCCACAGCGGCGCAAGCCCAAGTCACCGCCAAGCAGGTTACGTCCAATCCGGCGTACAACCTCTATCAACCACACCTTTCTCCTGACAATCGATGGATCGTCTTCGAGGCCGCCATCAACTCACCGAACCCGGAATCGGCTCTCTATGTGGTACCCGCAGCGGGCGGTCCGTGGACACGCATCACCGACGGACGGCACTGGGACGACAAGCCTCGGTGGTCTCCCGACGGAAGGGCAATCTATTTCGTTTCCGCACCTGGCGGATTCTTCAATATCTGGGGGATTCGTTTCGATCCATCCGAGGGTAAGCCCGTTGGCCAGCCGTTTCAGATCTCGAAATTCGATAGTCCGCGATTGATGATTCTAAGGGCCATACCATTTGTCGGACTCTCGTTCAATCAGAACAAACTCGTGGTGACCATGGCGGAACAGTCCGGCAGCATCTGGTTGCTGGATAACGTCGACCAATAGCGGTCTGCGAACTTTGAATCGCCATCTGGTTCACTCGGTCGATGGGCGGGCTCGAACGATAATTCGCTTTTGCAGCCCATACCTCACCACGATGCTCGTCCCGCATCTCGAAACAGAGCAGCTGTGAGGGGTTGCAGCTCCCCGCTAATCCTGGATCACCGCGGTGTCGAGAGAAGCTCTCTATGTTGCGAGATTCCTGAAGCTCTGCCTGTCGAAATGTCGACCTGCCATACGTCATACGATTAGGAGATGTAAAACTGCCTTCCAAGAGGAGAATAGGTGATGAAATTCGCGATGTTGATCTACGAATCACCAGACGCCTTCGCGTCGCGCAAGAACGATGGGCCTCACGACCCTTACACCGGCGCCTGGCGCGCTTACCATAAGGCACTCGTCGAGGCGGGCGTCTTTGTCGGAGGCGATCCGCTGGAAGTACCAGAAACCGGAACCACGATAAGGCTCAAGGACGGAAAGCGCAGTGTACAAGACGGTCCGTATGCAGACACCAAAGAACAACTGGGAGGATTCACGATCCTGGAAGTGCCATCGCTCGACGCAGCCCTGGAGTGGGCAGCACGCTGCCCGGCTGCCTCGTACGGGGTAGTCGAGGTGCGTCCGCTCGCTCCCGAAACCCGGCGCAGGATCGTGGAATGACTGAAAGCGGTGCTGAGAAGGTTCATCGGACCATTGAGCGGGTAGCCCGCGAATCCTATGGTCGCCTGGTGGCTTATCTTTCTGTGCACACCCAAGATTTGGCTGGGGCCGAAGATGCCTTGAGCGAGGCTTTGCTTAAAGCGTTGACGGTTTGGCCACGAGACGGCGTGCCGCAAAACCCGGAGGCTTGGCTGCTGACCACGGCACGCAACTCGGTCATCGATTTTTTTCGCCATCAGCGGGTAGTGCTAGACAGCGAACCTAATCTCATGCCTTTTATCCCAAACTCAGTAGGGGACTCCTTGGAAACGAAATATCCAGACGAGCGATTGAAATTGCTCTTCGTCTGCGCGCATCCGGCGATCGATCCGGCCATGCACACACCACTTATGCTGCAAGCCGTTCTCGGCCTCGATGCTGTCCGCATCGCTGGTGCTTTCCTGGTTTCGCCGAAAACCATGGGGCAGCGGCTTGTCCGAGCGAAGACGAAGATCCGCAACGGAGGCATCCGGTTTGAAGTGCCCGAGCAACAGCAACTGCCACCGAGGCTGGATGCGGTGCTGGAGGCCATTTACGCCGCGTTCGGCATTGGCTGGGACGATATGACGGGCGCGGATCAACGCGGCCGTGGCCTCGCCGAGGAAGCCATCTGGCTCGCGCGAGTGCTTCTTGAGCAAATGCCCGGCGAAGCAGAAATTCAAGGGCTCCTGGCTCTTATGCTGCACTGCGAAGCGCGACGGGCGGCACGGCGAGATCCCGATGGTCATTACGTTCCCCTTTCCGAGCAGGACCCGAAGCTATGGTCCCTGCCTTTAGTAGAAGAGGCAGAACGTTATCTCGCAACGGCGTTCAAATCGGGACGGCTTGGTCGCTTTCAACTGGAAGCGGCGATTCAATCGGTGCATGCTGAGCGAGCACACGGCCGCCCTGTTGAGTGGAAAGCGATTGTTCAGTTCTACGCGCAACTCATTCGCTTATCGCCAACAATCGGTCGCCAAACTGGATACGCGGCCGCACTGGCGGAGACTGATGGGACAGAGCGCGGCCTCGAGGTTCTTGATTCCATGGATCGGGATCTAGTCGCTGCTTATCAACCCTACTGGGCGGTGCGCGCCTCCCTTCTCGAACGGCTGGGCCGAAATGCCGAGGCCTCGGAGGCTTACGAGCGCGCTATTGGACTAGCGGAAGATCCCGCAATCAGAAAGTTTCTGCTCACACGACGAGGCTGATTTTTTCCGCGCTCGCCCTGTAGAAATCACCCCACCTCACCCGTCATCTCCATAGAAGCGGCTTAATGATCAAGAACTTCGCCGCCTGAGAGGTGAACCATGTGCCCATTCTGCTTCGCAACCCTCGGACTAGTCGTGGCTGGCACGGTCTCAACCGGCGGACTCGCGGCGGCAATCGCCGTCAAAGTCTCTCGCAAAAACAGCCAAGCAGCAGAAACCCAGAAAAGAAGTTCACCAGAAAAGGTCTAAGGAGAACCGCCATGAACATTCAGAATAAGACAATCCTGATTACCGGCGCGAACCGTGGCATTGGTCGGGCACTGGTAAGTGAGGCACTCAAACGCGGAGCGAAGACCGTTTATGCGGGGATTCGCACGGGTGCCTTGGAAAACACGGACCCTCGCGTGACTCCCCTGACGCTGGATGTGACCAACGCAGCGCAGATTCATGCGGCGGTAGAAGGTGTCGAGTCTCTCGATATCCTTATCAACAACGCCGGCGTGGCGCAATACGACGATTTGACCGATCGGGTTGCGCTCGAACAAAGCCTCGCAGTCAACTTCTTCGGCATGCACGGTGTGAGTCAGGCGTTTTTGCCACTGCTGCGGCGATCGAGAGGGGCCATCGTCAACAATCTTTCGTTGGTGGCCCTCGCTCCCTTGCCACTCATACCCGGCTATTCCATTTCGAAGGCGGCCGCCGCAAATATGACGCAGTCCCTGCGGGCGCTCGTGGCCGCACAAGGCGTGACAGTCCACGCCGTCTTCCTGGGCCCGGTAGACACCGACATGAACCGAGGCTTCGACATTCCGAAGGCTTCGCCTGCTTCAGCGGCGCAGGGCATTTTCGATGGCCTGGAAAGAGACGAAGAGGACATCTTCCCTGACCCCGCGTCCTCGTCTGTCGCCGAGGGCTGGCGCATGGGCGTGGCCAAGGCACTCGAGCGACAGTTCGTCGCATTCTTGCCCGACCGACGTTGAATGTTACGGCAGGGCATTCGACAGATCGTTCGGGCACAATGATTACGCCGGCGCCGGAATCGCAGACGCGAAATCCGAGAACATAGGCGGCTTGCCGAGGATCGTTCTGGGTTTGCCACGAGCGATGTCGCATCCCGACCCTCGGTCTGGTCTAAGACGCTCAACACCTTATATTATGTCGGCTAGCCCTCGGGCAGGATACTTTATACAATGTCCCGCCTGAGCTGGGAGGTGTTGTGAGCGGACTTGTGCGACTGCTGTCTCTCATCCCCGGTCTCGTCTTCGGAATTGTCCTGTGCTCTGTCCTTGCAGCAGCGCAGCAGGGCGAACCCGGTCACTCGATCGGGAAAGTTACGACCTCAGGTGACCTGATTGTCATTCAATTGGACGAAGGTGCGCTGGGGGCAGCCAACCTGTTCGACCTCAACGGGCGTACTCTGCATTTTATTCCCGACCGCGGACAATACCGAGTTGAGAACACGCCGCTCGAGTGGGATTCTGATTTCGGAGCCCCCCTGCAAGGCTCGGAAGTGCTGCTCCACAATTTCGCCTTCCCCTTTTCTGGCAAGAAGTGGACCGCATTCCGTGTCGGGACTACCGGTTCGCTCAGCCTTGGCGAGAGCCACAGTGAGGCAGATCCAGGCGTAAGCATTCGTCGTTTTGACGCGTTGGCTGAAGCAGCGGGTGGACTAATCGACCGTGCTCCTGCGATCTGCGTCTTTTTCAAACCGCGAATGTCGGGGCCGCACTATGTCAAAGAACTTGCGGATCGAGTGGTTGTCACTTGGGATCTAACCGAGCCTTTCGGCAATATCCAGGATTTCACATGGTTCAAAACCGTGAACCGCTTTCAAGCGGCCCTGCGCAGCGATGGAATGATTGAAATGTCGTACCAGCAACTCGCGGCCCGAGACGCCATCATCGGCGTATATCCACTTATCTCAGGAACTGAACCGCTGATCGCGACGCTGACTGCAAGTCCTCATACCGAGCTGCCCGCCCACCTCGACGTCCGCAATATCAGGTTTTCTATCGTCGGCGGAGTTCTCCTGAAAGTGACTCTCGAGACCCGAGGACCCGTTCTGCCGCCGGGAGATCCGGACTTCAAACATTTCGGCTATCAGGTCTCGTTTGAAACGCCGTCGTCCCCGGGCACAGAGGCGTCTCAAATAACTTGGACTGCGTTCGCCGGCAGACCTCCCGGCCGCGAGCCGGGTTATTTTGCCTTTGGCCCCGGCGTCTCAAGAATGGTGAGCACGACCGGAAACACCATCACGCTTCAGGGCACGTTGCCGAAAGCTGCTATCCAGGCCGGTACTTTGAAGGTCAGCGCGCGAGTCATGGTTCGCGAGGATCGGGAGTCGGCCACTGAGCAGCTGACTCCCGACAGAGTTCCCGTCTCCGGACTCCGAAGCCCCGAAGCCCACCTTTCTTCTCTGACACGAAAAGATGGCCCTTATTCCTTGATCTATGAATCGTTTCATTACCTCGCCCTACCTCGGCCGGAGGACCTAGCATGCACGGCAATCAAGGCACTGGGCGACAGGTTCGACTTTCTTGCTTACTATTCCGACTTTCGCATCGACAACCAGGAGGCCGGCACACCGAGCGATGGTCCGCGCGGTGGTGGTGTTACCGGAATTGGTGAAACTCAGGCGGGCCTCGAGAACTACTGCAGCCAGGGCAGATTCCAGTGGGGTTACGTGCAGCCGGTTTTTGCCGGATCAAACCAGATGCAGGAGTGGCCGCCGGATGGCGCTCCCGTCGGTAGCGATCATGACATCACCTTCTATGCTCACCTGCTCGGGGAAAGCACGCCAGACGGAAAGATGCTCCCTTACAACTATGCGATGTCGCAACTCGGTCATGAAATGGGTCATCGTTGGGGTGCGTCGGCATCAGCCAAGATCAACGGCGAAACGGTTCCGCTCGGTCCTGTCCACTGGACACGAGGATTGCACTCGCCAGTCGCGTTCCCGTATCAACGCCCCACTGAAGCATCGGCCATGGGTGGTAGCGTCTGGCAGAACAACTTCGACGGCACTTTCACGCAGCTGGACGATGATTACTATGTGCCTGCCACGGGATATTCCTACCTTGATCTTTATTTGATGGGTTTGGTTTCGCCTACCGAAGTACCCGACTTCTTCTTGCTAAAGGATCTGGTGCCGGCGGGTAAAGATCGGGCGGGCCATCCGATGTTTAAAGCCGATCGAGTCAAGGTGGGCATTGAAGACGTCATTGCTGCCGAAGGACCGCGTCAGCCCGATGTGTATCACTCACAAAGGAATTTCAATACCGGGATGGTCCTGATTGTTGAACATGGTCAACAACCCAGCGATGCCTTGATTGACAAGACGAAGGGTATCGCTAAGCAATGGATCGATTATTGGGCCAGAGCTACCGGGCGGAGGGCAATCATGACCGTGCGCCCATAACGACGTTGGCAACCGCTGGGACTGATTCACGAACTTCTTTGTGGTCGTACGTGAGTCTTGTTATTGACAGAGAGAGGCGCATGCGACACTGCGACAGCGCATCTTGACGGGGCTACAGTGAAAAGATACTATCGGGCCGAAAGTATCAGTCCGCAACAGCCCGCGGCGGCTTTATGGAGAGAGTTGACCGACTCCCCCGCGAATTGTTTGGCAGCCACGCCTTGCAGGTTGGCCGATGGACGAGTTCAGTCCTTTTCTGCTTCGCTCTTCTTATCCTGACCAGCACCCTGCTGACTTATCGACTTCAAACCGTTGATCTCTCGTCACTGTTGTTGGGCATCGCTCTAGCTACGTTCTCGCTTGTGGTTTTCCTACTCTCTAGATCTTTGTTGCAGCTACGAGACGAGCAACGCCAAGCAGCTCATGCTCTCGATGCCAAGAAAGCTTCCCTGCTGGCGAGTGAAGAGCGATTTCGGCAGATGGCTGACAACATCCACGAAGTTTTCTGGATGATTGATGCGCAGACTAGGAAGACGCTTTATGCGAATGCCGCCTACGAAACCATAACCGGACGCCCCCTCGCTACTCTCAAAACCGACCCACTGTCCTATGAGGAAGTCATCCATCCTGAAGATCGCACACATGTGTTGTTCCGGCTCGAACGAGCCATGCGCATCGGACGTTTCGACGAACGGTTCCGGATTGTCTTGCCGAACGGTGAACCACGTTGGCTTTGGGTACGAGGATTTCCGTTGCGCGATATCCACGGCAACATTCAACTTCTGGTTAACACCGGGCTCGACATCACCCGGCAGAAAGAGGCGGAGGAGGAAATCTCGAGGAGCTTATCTCTCGCTGAATCTGCCTGGGCAGAGTCGGATGCAATGCGCAAAGCGACCTTGGCCTTAACTCAAGATCTTCGAATGGACAACGTTCTAGATACCCTGCTCCGATCTCTAAGAGATCTCGTGCCATTCGACTCAGCAAATATCCTGCTGCTTGAAGCGGATTCTCGCCTATTTATCGCACGCGAATTCCCGCACCGCGAATGCACCGGTCAGAAATACCCGCTTGATCTTGAAATTGGCGATTATCCAATCATCAGCCGCATCTTGCGAAGCCTTCAAAGCGTGGTTGTTTCTGACACACAGCAAGATCTCGAGTGGCGCATATTCAAGAACCACCCCCATCTCCGCTCCTGGATTTGCGTTCCCCTGATCGCCTCCCAACGAACCCTGGGCCTACTCTCGTTGAATCACGGCCTCCCGGGCGGGCTTAGCTCCGAGCATTTGCGGATCGCAGAGCTGCTCGCCATTCCAGCCGCCGCTGCGATTCAGAGTGCAAGGCTTTATGAGCGCGCTGAAATCTTCAGCGAAGAGCTCGAGAAACGCCTCGCCGACCTCCGCACAGCACAAAATGCGCTCGCAAGTGTCGCCAAAACTGCTGACCATGGTGCTAAACGGTTTAACTAGGAAAATAGCTGCTTCCTAACGATTCGCGAACCGATCTCGCCTCCATCGACCGCCCGTTGTTCGCAGATACGACCACATTGCAAAAATACGGCCGGATCAGGGCCCGCGTACGGCACCATAGCCTCTCAGTCTTCCGGTCATGAACGGAAGCGCCCCGTGTTTCCCTCCATGACTGATAGTCCGCGGTAATTCCCCAGTCCTGAATCCCTCGGGTGAGAACTCCAAAGAGGAAACAGGAGCATCAACATGAGTGCCCGCCCCAGCTGCTCTTGCCCGTTATGCGAACTGGAACACGCGCTGCTCAGCGAGCTCAAGGGTGAACACGCCGAGAGCAGGTATCGGACCTTCGTCTTGCAGAGTCCAATCTTGTCGGCCTTCCCCAGCTACAACGATCTCTTGCTGCGGTTGAGAGATCCTCAACTTGCGGAAAATCGTCCTTCGAAGGTCGATGAAATCATAGGCGAATTGTTGCGCGTCAGCCGCACCCCTTTCGGTGAAGTGGGCGGCCAAATTTTGCTGCTTATTCTCATGCCCGCGATTCACCGCACCACCACCCAGATAACTACTGGATTCCCATCACTCACCCGCGAGGATATTGCGCAGCACCTCCTAACTTCGGTGTGGGAAATTCTCCATTCCGAAACTCTCGAAACGCTGAAATCACACTACGCTTTCACGATTATCCGGGGGATGCGACGCAGTGCATTTCGTTGGGCGATGCATGAAGCTGACTTCACATCAGCTGCGCGGGTCCAGGTAAAGGCCTTGAACGAATTGCCCGCGACGACGGGACACGACTTCGAAACGAAGATTGCGCTCAGCGAGTTTCTGACGCGGTGCCTTTCTTGTGGCGTACTGAACTCCTCGGAATATCAGTTGTTGGTACTGTTCAAGCTACAAGGCGAGTCGTCGGAGACCTTAGCGGCACAACACAGACTCTCTGATGTGGCGTTTCGGCACCGGGTGCAGCGGGTAGTCGAGAAGCTGCGACGTGCCGCACGCGGACCAATGGCAAGTCAATCTCTTGACGATGTCGTCGCCTAAAAAAAATCCTATCTCCTACGGTCTATTTTCCCGCTTCTTGACAGATTAGGTAAGAGAAGAAGCAGTACTCGCCGGCTTCTTCGCTGTGAAGCGCGATGGCCGGGCCGTGGCCGACGCTCTTACTTTCTTGGCTCTAAAAAACACAATAGCCAACACACACAGGTTGACGGATTCCCGATCAGCGCGCAGGCCAGCGAGGGCCCTTACTTTTCCACCTGTTGATTGGAGGCGGTGTCGCCATGAACAAATCTCGTTTGGCATTGTCTCCCCGCCCCATTGCCAGTAGGCGGAGAGCAGTTCGCAAAGGTGCTCTCACGCTGGCAACCTGTCTTGCTCTCGCCGATGAAGTCTTTGCCCAAACTGCCACGAGTCCCTGGACTCAGGCTGTCCAGGCACTGCAAACCGCCTTCACGGGGCCCATTGCTACCGGCCTGGCCTTGGTCGCAATCGTGGTTGGAGGACTGATGTTTGCCTTTGGCGAAGGGGCTGCCAAACGCACATTGTCCGGCGTGATATTCGGCGTAGGCATGGCGGTGGGGGCCGTCAATTTCATGTCCTGGCTCTTTCCCTAAATCGATGGCGCTCGCTTCAAGGACTGAACAACTATGCAACGCAGAGTCAATCCCGTTTTCCGGTCGCTCAACGCTCCGCTGACCATGATGGGAGTGGAGAGAAAGCTCTTCTTCTTCGCCCTGGTGATGGGCGCGGCGGTTTTCAATCTTTTGCACACCTTCTTAGGCGGGCTGCTCATGTTCGGCCTGCTTTACGGATTTGCGCGCTGGGCCACGAAGACCGATCCCCAACTCCTGCGGTTCCTGCTGAATTTCACGAAGGCCCGCTGCCAATACGACCCCATGAAATACGGCCCCACCCGGATAGAGGGGAGGCGCCATGTTTAGACTTGCAAGCGCTCTCAAGCCCTACCGCGAAACCGGCTCGCTGAACGAGCACATCAATCTGTTTGGGTTCATTGACGATCACACGTTCTTAACAAAGAGCGGAGACGTTGGATGTGTTTTGGCCTCGAAAGGCGTCGACTACGAGTGCCTGGATGGCAACGGAATCGACAACAGCACAAAGCGGCTGGAGTCGGCCCTCAAGTTGTTCGACAATCGCTGCCGCATCTACCAATACCTATTCAAACGCAATGCTCCCGAAATAGCGCACAGGACTTATCCCAATCCAGTCCTCTCGGCTGCCATAGAGAATCGCATTACTTATCTTCAAGGCAAGGCCGACAGCCTTTATGCCATCTCCATCTACTTCGTGATCATCCTCGAGAACCCATCGGCGAAGAAGTCATTTCTCCGCCCCTTCGCAAAAGCAGTGCGCGAGAGACACCGCCCATGGCGTGAGTTCAAAGCCTTGCTCGAACGCGAACAACAGATTTTTCTGCTGGGTGAAGAGATTCAGCGTGCCCAGACCGCTCTCATTGAAAAAGTTTCCAGCTTCATCCGGCAGGTGAATGACTTCCTGTCCGTCGACCTTATGGGCAAACAGGAGGCTTTTCGATTCTTCAAGCGCATCCTGAATTTCGCCCCGGCCAAACTGCAACTCGCTCGCCTCAAACACGATACTTTCCTCGATTACTACTTATGTGAATCTCAGCTGGAATGCCATCGCGGATACCTGCGACTGGAAGACTTCTATGTGAAAGTTCTCACCTTGAAAGAACCTTCGGCGCAGAGCTTCCCTCTTATCTTTCAAAAGTTGCTGGAAGCTCGAGCGAATTTCTTCATCGTGACGGAGTGGAAGAAAGAAGATCCGGACAAGACACGTCGACGGATTCACTCCCGCAGACGCCACTTCCACAACACGAAACGATCACTCATCAGCTATCTGAACACTTCGGGCATGCCCACCGGTCCCCAGGACATCCTGGTAGACGACTCGAAGGAATCCCAAGTTCAGAGCCTAGGCCTGGCACTAAACGAGTTGGAAATCAACGGCACCTACTTTGGAGAGTTTTCTTTGACGGTGGTTGCTTATGACCTTGATCGAGCGAAGGTCGATGCCGCGTGTGCCGAGTTCTACAAAATTTTCAGCGTGCACGATGCCCAGCTCTACGACGAGCGCTACAACCTCTTGAACGCCTATTTGTCTACAGTGCCGGGCAACTCGGTGCTTAATCACCGCCGGATCCACATCACAAACACCAACTACGCCGACTACTCTTTTCTATTTAGCCTTCAGTCGGGCGAGCCTCAAAACCATCACCTCCAGCAGGAGTATCTTGCAGTTCTCGAAACCAGGCATCAGACGCCGTACTATCTCAATCTCCACCATGGCGACATTGCGCACACCGTAATTCTCGGCCGCACGGGCTCGGGAAAGACGACCGTTCTGACAGCACTTTCCAGTTTTATTCCCAAATACGAGCGCGTTCTGGTGATC
>Ga0157374_10000379_pt1 | contig 40932 bp, 38 predicted proteins | sample M25metaG_FD_115308 | JGI IMG/M metagenome (GOLD analysis project Ga0157374, IMG submission 115308) | Miscanthus rhizosphere microbial communities from Kellogg Biological Station, Michigan, USA - M2-5 metaG | ecosystem: Host-associated > Plants > Roots > Rhizosphere > Soil | place: USA: Michigan...
ACAAAATCCGCCAAAGAGCTGGATGTTAGCTAACCAAATGCAATACCCTGATATATAAGTTGGCACAATAAGCCAGCAGCACGACGGTATTCACCACCAGGAGCCAGTTCCAATCAGGTTTTGAATAACGTTGTATGGTGCACCCGGCGAATAGCGTGACAAACGAACCCACCAGCACGCAGGGGAAAATCCAGATCCATTTATGATTGGCTACAAAGTAAAGCTGATCTAATTTGCTGCGGTCGATCGTAAAGAGCGGGATAATAGCAAACAGCACCAGCATGAAGAAGAGGCGCGTGACAAGCTTAGCAACAAAACGACTGTTTTTCATGGGCACAAAGCTAATTAATTGCATTAAAACAGTATCGGCGCCATTTAATTTCAATGGAAGAAAATTATTTCTATTAGATTAATAAATTTAACGTTTTGTGAAACATTTGGGCGCGCAAACCTGTTGTTGCTTGCATATGCCGCCCCATGCATACTCATCAAAATAATCACAAGGCTGGCACCAGGTGCCCTAAATGCCACGAGGTAATGGATACACGTATCCGGCGAAGCGCGTTTTTCAGGATCGTGCTTTTTTGGTTACCGGTGCGTATATATTTCTGCTGCAAATGTGCCAGGCGCCGCTATGTGCTCCAGCATAGTGATGATTATAATCCGTTAAGCGCGTCGTGATTTTCGCATAATTTTACTGACTTTTCTACCCGGGATACTTATTTTTAGAACGGATATCAAAACATCATCCTTTCTACACATGCCCCGGATCTATAAAATACTATTAGCCATATTACTTTGCTTTGCAGGAGCGCATGTTTATGCACAGGCCGGCCACGCCTTTAAGCTGGTTCCGCTCGGCGTGAAGGGCGGGATAGACGAAAGCAACCTGTCCGCTTATATGATGGCGCCTGTAACCAGTGACCGGTTCGTATGTTTAGATGTCGGAACGTTGCATGCAGGTATTGAGAAGGCTATCGAGCACAAGGTGTTCCGGGTGCCGGCAGAGAAAGTACTGCGTAACTATATCAAAGGGTACCTGGTGTCGCACTCACACCTGGATCATTTAGCGGGGCTGATCATTAATTCGCCTGACGATACGGCAAAAAGCATTTATGCCTTTGCTGATTGTATCGAAACTTTTAAAACACACTATTTTACCTGGAAAAGCTGGGCCAATTTTGCCGATGAGGGCGAGGCGCCGCAATTGAAGAAATATCATTATGTATCGTTAAAGCCAGACAGCGAGACGCATATCATTAACACAGAAATGTATGTTAAAGCGTTCCCGCTTAGTCATTCTAACCTGACGAGTACCGCGTTCCTGGTGCGCAGCGTTGAGAGCTATGTGCTTTATTTGGGCGATACCGGCCCCGATGAAGTTGAAAAAAGCCATAATATGGAACATGTATGGCAGGCAATAGCGCCGCTGGTCAAACAGAAAAAGCTGAAGGCGATAATGATCGAAGTTTCTTTTCCGGATGAACAGCCTGATAAGACGCTTTTTGGCCACCTTACCCCACGCTGGCTGATGAAGGAATTACACGAGTTGGAAAAGCTGTCAGGGCAGGGTTCGCTAAAAGAGTTTAAGCTTATCGTAACCCACGTAAAACCGCCGGAAAAAAGTATTGAAAAGATAAAGAAGGAGATAGCTGCGGAAAACGACTTGCAATTGAAGTTGATTTTTCCGCAGCAGGGTGTTGCGCTTTATTTTTAATTATGTGAAAGAAAGCAACCGGCGGCATTAGTAACCGGTTTTCTTTTTTGCAAACCATATCTTCTTATAACAAATCAATTGTTATAGTCTTGTCAGCCGCCTGGGTGAAATCAGGTTTAAACATAGCCGAATTATTTTTAAGAATGGTATCGAGCATGTCGCCGATGTTACCTTTGGAATAGACGACGGTAATTTTTTGATCGTTATCATCGCATTCGGCAATTTCAGTTCCGTCTTTATCCACGCCTTTAAAACCTTTAAGGCCCTCCACTATAACTTTAAGTTGTGAGCGTTTTGCGCGAGGTACCCTAATCGTCACCGTTTGCTTAGACTTGCCCGCACCAAACATACTTGCTGCACTGGTCACAGAATTCATAAATCCTTTTGTTTTCGAGGCCGTGCTATCTATGTTGGTTTTACCTTTGTCTAAAGCATTGTTTAGTTTGTTTTGGGCTGTAGCGGCGAATGACAGCAGGAACATCGCGCTGATGAAAATTAGTAATCGTTTCATTCTTTTGTGATTAAGGTTAATAACAAGTGTTTAAGTTTTATTGGTATTAGGTTGAAATTTGATGGAATGACAAGATTTATTTATATGAATCCAGGGTCAATAGCCTCGCCATTGACCCTGGAAGAAATTAATTTCTGTAATAAGTATAGATTATGGAAGTGTAATGGTAATGCTGTTATCTGCTTTTGAAGTAGCGGCATTACTGTCGGTAACCTGTGGTGCTTTCTTTTCGATCTCATCCAGCAGGTCATTTAACTTGCCTTTGAAAGTACCTACCGTGATGGTTTGTGCTGCATCATCATAGTCTACATCTTTAGCGTCAACGCCGCCGCAGGTTTTGATTATGGAAGCAAGGTCTTTGATCTTAGCACGGTTCGCACCGGGAAGTTTGATTGTTACTGCGCTGACAGCTTTCTTTTTAGCGCCAAACAAACCACCTACCTGGTCGGCCAGGCCTTTAACCTGTGAGGCCGTGTTTTGTGCGGTTCCAACGGCGTTTTGTGCAGTAGCTCCAGCGTTGTTCACGCTGTTATTTGCGCTATTGACTGCGTCGTTAGCTTTATTAACGTTCTTATCCACTTTGTTCTGCGCATTAGCAGCCAAAGCAAAAAAGAACAGAGCTGAGGTCAGAAGAATTAAACGTTTCATTTTGATGTGATTAGGGTTTAAATTAAAATAGTATAAAACTTTAGTGGATTTACTTTACATAGCTAAGGCAAATGGTATACCAAATTTATATAATAAAAATTAACTTATTGAAACATAGGTTGTTATATATAAAAAATTAATTATTGGTTATTCAATTTAAATATAGGCCGACAGAATTAATTTTAAATTACAAGGCATTTTCCATTTGTATGGATAATGTAATTTTTGGTTAATTTTCGGACGTGATAGCCATATATTCTTAAAGCGCCTGTGTAGATTTTAGACGAAATAAACTGTGGATTAATGTCCAAACAACTCCACATAACCGCTTGAAGGATGTGCAGTAATTCCACACATTTTCAACGAATTAACTCACCGTTGCCATAGCCTTTATAACGCCTGAGTCGGGTTTGAGCCAATTGGGGAATTCATCTTTTACCCGGGCAATGGTTACGCTGTGTGTGATATAGGTAAGCGGGTCAACCAGTTTCCGGCGGAGGGCATTCATTACAGTTTCGAAATCAGCCCGGGCAGCATTCCTGCTGCTCATCAGCGTGCCCTCGCGTTTATGGAATTCAGGGTGGCTAAAACTGATCTCGCCCTTTTGCAAACCGATCAAAACATAACGGCCCCCGTGCGCCAGGTATTCGAAGCCTTTGTTGATCGCAGCAAGGTTACCTGTGGCATCAACTACGACAGCAGGCATGTTGCCACCGGTAATGTCTTTCAATTGCTCTAATGCATTGATATTTGCTTCTTCTACGATATGTTCTACACCTAATTGTGTCCGGCAAAACGCAAGACGGTTTTTGTTGACATCCATCGCTATCACTTTTCCGCCTGCGATGCATGCGAATTCCATAGCGCCCAGTCCGATAGGCCCGGCGCCGATCACCAGGACAAACTCGCCGGGTTGTATATCAGCCCGTCGGATACCATGAGCACCTATTGCCAGCGGTTCCACAAGGGCAAGTTCGTCAAACCCCAACCCGTCGGCATGAATAAGGGACGAGGAGGGGACAGATAAATAGTCAACCATGCCGCCGTCGATATGTACGCCGCATACCTTCAGATGGACACAGCAATTTGGTTTCCGGGATAAGCAGGCAATGCAATGCCCGCAATTGAAATATGGGATGATGGTAACCGCTTCGCCGGGTTTAAATCCGGGTGCATTAGTTTGGGCAATTTCGGCCGCCAGCTCATGTCCCAGTATGCGCGGATACTCAAAATAAGGCTGTGTGCCTTCGAAAGCATGCAGGTCGGTGCCGCAAATACCCACGCGTTTGATCCTGAGTATGGTATGGCCGGGTTGGGGGGCGGGATCGGCAGTTTCGCGGTATTCAAAACTTCCGGGCCGGGCGCAGACTAAAGCTTTCATGCTTACACATCAATTGCGTCATATACCACCACCTTTTCCCATAGATGGCTGCAATTTTTGATGAACTCGAGGTGGACCGGGTGCGTTTGATAAACTGCCTGCCCGGCCAGGTCGCTGAACTGCATGTGCTCGGAAACCGCCCAGCTTTGGTCAACTACATCGCGCTTTTCGGTAGCGGCAACTACGCCTACGCGCAGTTCGCGCACAGTTTCTATTTTAGCCAGTGTTTTTACGCCGGCTATCAATTTGTCACGGTCTTCTTTTGAGCCCGGGTTTTTCAGCCAAAAGAAGACATGGTGTATCAATGGGTATTTGCTTTCAGCAGATGCGGCGGGCATAGCCGATGCTGCAGCTGCCCCGCCAACCAGTGCAGCGGTTGCCGCGATAAATTTACGCCTGTTTGTTGTGCTCATGTGTTGTGAATGAAGCCTAAAATTAAAGGAAAAAATTGATGGCGGAAAGTTTACAAAAGTATGTTATTAGTATCGGCGCTTACTTTGATATTTGAGCCGGAACCTAATACAGAGAATATGCAAACCGACACCAAAGAAGTATTTATCAAAATGGTTTTGTCCAACTGGCAAACCCAAAACTCGCGCCTGGACGCTTTATTTGATAAGTTAACGGATGAAGAATTGTGGGCTGAAACCGCCCCAGGCCGCAATACCGGCGTTTATCTGCTGGGCCACATGACCGCTGTGCACGATGGAATGTTCACCATATTAGGTTTCAGAGAAAGGCTATATCCTGAGCTCGACGAAGTGTTTTTAAACAATCCCGATAAATCCGGTTTGCCGAAACCGCCTGTGGGCGACCTGAGAGTGTGCTGGAAGCAGGTAAGCACGATCCTTGAAGAACACATCAATGCCACGTCGGCCGATGAATGGTTCAAAAGGCACAATTCGGTATCGGACGAGGATTTTGCCAAAGAGCCTCACCGCAATAAGCTAAACATCATCATTAATCGCACCAATCACCTGAGCACACACCTGGGTCAAATGGCTTACCTGTCGAAGTAATTCCGGCTACAACCCGTCAAAGGCGAATTTTTCCTTTACCGGTGGCTTCCGCGGCAGCATATCGGGCCTGTTGGCGGCCTGGTATACAAATGAAGCTACGATAACTGCGGCCTGTTTCAAGTCGTCAATTTGCAGGTAGTCGTAGGTATCCATATTGGTATGGTGCGTTTTGTTTTCGTAATCCAGCGGGTCCTGTATGAACTGGAAGCCGGGTATATTCACCCAGTCGAATGACAAATGATCTGTTGATCCGGTATTGCTCATCGTCACGGTTTTGGCGCCGAGGTCGTTGAAAGGAGCAAGCCACTGCTCGAATATCGGTTTCACTGCCTCGTTTTTTTGCGCGAATATACCCCTGATCTTCCCGCTGCCGTTATCGAGGTTGAAGTAAGCCGACACCTTTGCCTGTTCGGGTTTGAATTGGCCGGTCTCGCCGTTGCCATAATGGTTTTGTACATAGTGGTATGATCCCAGTAACCCTTCTTCTTCACCGTCCCACAAAACAATGCGTATGGTACGCTTAGGTTGCAAATGCAGCGAATCCAGCAAGCGTACCGCCTCCATCATCACAATACAGCCCGCGCCGTTATCCGTAGCGCCGGTGCCGGCCGTCCACGAATCCATATGGCCGCCGAGCATTACCAGCTGGGCTTTCAGCTTAGGGTCCGATCCCGGGATCTCGGCCACAACGTTGTGCCCTTTGGTGTCTTTGTCGTAGAACCTGGCTTTGATATTCAGTGCCAGTTCCACCGGGTGGCCCGATGCGATGAGTCTTTTGATCTTCAACGCGTCAACTTCGGATATCACCGCCTGGGGCAGGCTCTCAGGAGTGCCCGGCTTATAACCGGTGAAAGCTTGTACCGCTACTGTTCCATCGCGGCCATTGTCGCTGACAACAGCCACGGCACCTGCTTTTTTGAGTTTCAGCAGCATGTCATCCTGCATCTTCAGTATCTTGATGTAGCTCTCGATCAGTTTTTGGGCGATCATATAGGTATCCGGCATTTTTGCCAGCTCGTCGTCGGTCAAACGCATTGAGAAGGGCTTGAAATCGGCATCTATTTTCTTTCGCCCGTCCTCCAGGAGAATGATCTTGCCATTGTATTCGTTCAGATGCTTGTTGATATAGGCCGAATCGTACAAAGCCGACTGCCTCAGAATAGCTACCGGAGCTTTCACTTCGCCATTCGTATTCGAGCTCCATGGAACGGCATACCCAATTATTGATTGCGCATAGGGGGCAGTCATGCTAATACTGAACTGTTCGGTTTCCCAACCGCGGCCATATTCGCCCCAGGGCTCTAACTGTGCGTTCACCATACCCCAGCTTTTCATGGTCGATACCGCCCAGTTAGCCGCGCGAAAGAACCCCGGCGAATTGGTAAGCCTGGAGCCAGCCACATCGGTTAAATTGTGCGCGATCCACGGGATGTGCGAGTTGCTCATTTCGGCAGTGCGTATTTTGCGGAATGCTGCGGTGTCCACATTTTCCTGCGCGAAGGCCGGTCCGGATAAGCAAAGTACGAGGAGGGGTAATAAGGAGAGTCGGAAAGTTTTCATAACAGGGCTGGTTTAAAGCGGGTTGAACACTTTAAAATTAGCACAGTTTTTTAACAATCAGAATTATTTAAGCGGGGCACGAAAAATTAATGCTTGTGCGATTTCACGGTCGAAGGCACCTTAATATCACTGCCCATATACACGTAATAGGTTACCTTGCAGTTGTGGCAATAGTACTTACGGATATCAATAATGTAGGAGAATGCCTTGAGAACAGAACTCCTGTGCCTTTTATACTGAAAAGGCTCGCCGCATGCAGTGCAGATATTGGTAGGCGCCAGTGAAATAATTGTTCTCAATTTTTAGGGTTTTTTACATATAAACGGAATTTAAAAGCAAAAGGTTATAGCGTTTTCGTTTTATTCACAAATTCGTTACAACTTTCATAATATCAGTTGCGTATAACACGGCAATTAAATTAAACTAATGAAGAGGATCCTGATCATTGAGGACGAGCAAGATATAGTTGATATCGCCACCATAATTCTTGAAGATGAAGGCTATGAAGTATCGAGCCTGAACGGGTACCCCAACTTTGAAGAAAAGGTGAACGAGAGCCATGCCGACCTGGTATTGCTGGATCTGAACCTTGATGGTTACCACGGCGGAGATATCTGCAAATACATTAAAAATAACGATCAGTTAAAAAGTACCTCGGTGATCTTGATGTCCGCCAACCGGGACATAGCTGCAACGAAAGACGAAGTTGGTGCCGATGGCTTTATTACCAAACCCTTTGACCTGACTGATTTTGTCAATATTGTAAAAACGTTTGTAAATAAACGCGAGCTGGCTATTTAAACCAGCTGATCAAATCCGGGGACAATAGCACATCATTTTTCTTCATCGTATCCACCCACACGTCCATAATGCCTTTCGTGCTCTATTCCGGCATCGGTACCAAAAGGGTGCCCGCCAAAACCGTTACGCATCATAGCAATGGCCTTTGGCGAAGTATGGTCTTTATCCCTTGAGGCGATCAGTTGCATTACCGATTGTGATATTACCGGTATTGACACTTCCATCCGCATGGCATCGCTCACCAGCCAGTTCACCTCGCCGGTATCTTCTACATAGGAAGGCACATTGAAGCCTTGCTTTTCATCATACAATTGTTTCATTAGCTCTATGAGCCAGCTGCGTACTACCGAGCCGTGGTTCCAGGTATACAATATCTCGCTGATGTTCAGCTTTTCACGATAGTGCTCCAGCAGGTCCATGCCTTCGCCGATCGCCTGCAGCATGCCGAATTCGATGCCGTTATGCACCAGCTTCACAAAATGCCCGGAGCCGGATGCACCACAATGGGTATAGCCGTTTGGCACAGCCAGGTCTTTCAATAAGTCTTCTATGTGGCTGACGGCTTCTTTATCTCCGCCGATCATAAAACAGGCGCCATTGCGTGCGCCGCTCGTTCCCCCACTGGTGCCGCAATCGATGAGGTATAAGCCCTGTTCCTTCAGCTTTTCAGCACGGCGGATGCTGTCGCCCCAATAGGAGTTACCGCCATCGATGATGATGTCGCCTTTGTCCAATAGCGGAGTGAGTTCGCCAATAACCATGTCGACGGCCTTTCCGGCAGGTATATAAATGAATATTTTTCGGGGCCTGGGAAGCTGGTCAATAAGTGTTTGCAAGCTGTCTGCAAATACCAGGTTTTCCTTATTAACGCCTGCCGGAGTGTGCATATCATAGCCGACGATCTTATATCCCTTATCTGTAGCGTTGAAGGCCAAATTCAGGCCCATTTTTCCCAGGCCGATGATGCCGTATGTTTTGTTTTCCATAGAGGATGTAATTTCTAAATTCTAAACCCTAAATCCTAAAAGGAATTTCAGTAAAAATCAACCGATGATCGCATTTAATGCCAGCACGCCGAGCAGGCCGATAATAGATACGGTAGTTTCCATTACTGTCCATGAACGCAAGGTGTCTTTGATCGATAGGTTGAAATATTCTTTAAAAAGCCAAAATCCGCCATCGTTAAGATGCGAGCAGGTTAGGCTGCCCGCGCCTACGGCCAGCACCATCAGGTTTGGATTGATCGAAGGGTCATGCAATACCAAAGGCGCAATAATACCGGCAGTTGTAAGACCGGCAACGGTAGCCGAGCCGAGGCTTACACGAATAATAGCTGCGATGAGCCAACCCAATACCAATGGTTGCAGGTGGAAGCTTTGCAGCAATTCGGCTATGTCCTTATTAGCGCCGCTATCGGTTAACACGGCTTTGAACGCGCCCGACCCGGCTACGATAAGCAGGATGACCGACACATCTTTCACCGCATGCGAAAAATTACTGCCGATGCGTTTCATATCCATGCCCTGCTTGATGCCGAGCGTATAGGTGGCAACAAACAGCGAAATAAGCATCACGATAGGCGCATTGCCAACAAAGGCTATGATATTATGAAAAGTGCTGTGGCTGCGGTCAAAGTTAAGGTATACGGTGGAAATAATGAGCAGCATTACCGGCAGCAAGGCGGTAAAAAAGCTATTGAATGTTCCCGGAAGTTTCTCTTCCGGCATTTCTTCGGCGACAAAAGTAGCCAGCGGGTGAACCTCGATCTTTTTCAGCGTCCGCGAAAGGAGCGGCCCTGCGACAATAATAGCCGGAATAGCCAGTATCAGTCCGTACATGAGCGTTTTGCCCATATCCGCATGGAAAGTGCTTACCAGCGCGGTAGGCGATGGGTGCGGCGGCAGAAAACCATGCGTAACAGATAGCGCTGCCAGCATAGGCAAACCGATATACACCGCATGCAGTTTGTACCGGTAAACCACCGAGAAAATGAGTGGTATCATCAGCACAAAACCTGTTTCATAAAACAGCGGTATGCCGATAATGAACCCGACAAGCATCAAAGCCCATTGGATATATTTTATGCCGAAACCATTGACCAATACCCCGGCTATGCGCTGTGCAGCGCCGCTGGCGGCTACGAGTTTGCCTATCATTGCGCCTATGCAGATGATAATGGCTATCGCGCCGAAGGTATCTCCAAGCCCCCTTTCAACCGATTTGGTGACCTTATCAAGCGGGATGCCCAATAAAAGACCGCCCGTGATGGAAACAACCAGGAAAGCGATGAAAGGATTTATCTTTAACCAGCTCACCAGCAGGACGAGCAGGATGATACAAAAAAGGATCGTCAATAAAACCATGGATTAGCTGTTTTAGGTTGGGTCAGCCAATAAATATAGGGTCTTGCCGGTTATCCCAAAAGAACAAAATGATTATTTTATCATCATGTACCTCGTAGAAAAAAGAAGTCTGCTTTGATACAATGCCTATTCTGACATTTTCTTTAATTACCGATGCCTTGAACAGATACGGCTGTGTGGATATGAGATCTATTATTTTGTAAGTTTTTGTCAAAAACTTTTCTGCTTGTTTCGCACCCCACTTATTTTCACTAAGGTTGGTTATGGATAAAAGCATTCCGGAGGCATCATCAGTAAAAATGACCGCTAAACTCATCGGTTAGACAGCATCTTTTTTACCTCCTCATACGATTTGGTCTGACCATTCCTGGCTTGTTCCTGCCCTCTTTTGATACCGGCTTTGACATACTCCGGCAATTCTGTCCAGAAGTCGGTTTCTTCAGTGATAATAGTAGCTTTTGCAGCCTTTGCGACTTCCAAAAAGAGGTCCTTATATTTTTCGTCAAAATCTATTACCAGTCTCATCTTATTCAATTTACTATAGTCAAAGTTAACCTTTTTAAAGTAATAACAATAGTTGAGTTTTTTCAGCGTGCAACTCAATTTGGCTTTCAAATATCTTCTTACATTAGTAAAAAATCTCGATGATGAAACTGATACCATACCTGCACTTTAATGGTAATTGCGAAGCAGCGATCAACACCTATGCCGAAATTTTAGGCGGCACCGGCACGGTGACCAGCCGTTTTGGCGATACCGATACTTTCCCGGTAACTGATGAATATAAAAACAGGGTGATGCATGGGAACGTGACATTTGGTAATAACGTGATCTTTATGTCGGATTGCGGGCCCGGCCGCTCGGTGATACACGGCGACGGAACGGCTATGAGCTTAGGGCTAAGCGATGAAGCAAGAACAAAAGAAATTTTTGATAAACTGGCGGAAGGCGGTACGGTTGTCATGCCGCTGGCCAAACAGTTCTGGGGCGCTATATTCGGGCAGTTGGTAGATAAATATGGTATCCGCTGGATGCTTAACTGCCAGTAAGAATTGGGTTATTTGTTCAAAATCACCCGAAAGTATGAGCCATTGTTAGGGATGGTTGAATAATTTTGCACCGACAAAAACACTAAAGAAATCACTATATGAAAAAAGTAACAGGCATTGGCGGCATTTTCTTTAAATGCAACGATCCCAAATCAATGAAGGATTGGTACGATAAGAACCTCGGCTTCGGCAACGAGCAGTGGGGCACAAACTTTGAATGGCGCGAGCTGGACAGCGATAAAAAAGGCTCGACGGTTTGGAGTCCTTTCTCGGCCACTACCAAATACTTTGAGCCATCGACAAAGGATTTTATGATCAATTACCGGGTTGAAGATATATATGGTTTGGTTGAGCAGCTTAAGAAGGACGGCGTGACACTGGTTGATGAGGTACAGGACTCGGAATACGGTAAGTTTGTCCATATCCTTGACCCGGAAGGGAACAAGATTGAGCTTTGGGAGCCTCCTGTTGAGTAGTTTAATGACACAGACGGGAATACTGAATTGAAAGTTATAAGCTAAGTGAATAATGGGCCTTGCCCGGATTATTTTTTGTATTTCTGCATTACTTCTTCAGTAGACTTAGTAATGTCTTTTCGTGCCTGTTCCCGTCCGCGTTCAACACCCTTTTTAACATAATTTGGGAGTTCTTTGACTTTCTCAAGCAGATTTAAATAATCTCCAATAGAAAGCTGCACATCCAACGGCTTCCCGTTTTGATCCACCAAATACTTCACAGTCATATCCAAATTTACGTTTTCTCCTAGAGCAATTAATCGGGAATCTCAAATTATAACACTCCTGTTATTTTTTGAAACAAATTAGAAACGATATTTGCGGCTCAGCTCAAATATCGTCAATGACTAAAAAACGCTACGTCTTTCTCGTACTGATCCTCGGCATGCTCATTGCGCTGAGCCCGTTTTCAATAGACATGTACCTGCCCGCTTTCGGCGATATTGCCAGGTCGTTGCATACGGTCAGTTCGCGGGTGGATCTTTCTTTGTCCAGCTATTTTATCGGGCTTGCATTCGGCCAGTTGCTGTACGGCCCGCTGATGGACCGGTACGGCCGCAAGGTGCCGCTTTATTTTGGGCTGGGGCTTTATATCATTGCGTCGGTAGGTTGTTTCTTATCCGGCTCGGTGAATATGCTGATCGTTATGCGCCTGTTCCAGGCGCTGGGTGGCTGCGCGGCGCAGGTGGCCTGTATCGCCATGGTGCGCGACCTGTTCCCGGTGAACGATATTGCGAAAGTGTATGCGCTGCTTTTCGTTGTGCTTGGTGCTTCGCCACTTTTAGCGCCTACAGCGGGAAGTTACCTGACGCTTGCTTTTGGCTGGCAATCGGTGTTTGTGGTATTGCTGGGCATCGCTGTGCTGGTTTTACTTGCGTCGATCTTTGCCTTACCGGAAAGTTATAAACCCGACAAGTCGTATTCGTTAAAGCCGGGGCCTATCGTCAACAATTTCCTGTTGGTTATCCGCAATCCGCAATTTTATACCTATGCTATTTCAGGCTCGGTAGCATTCTGCGCCTTGTTCGCTTATGTTGCGGGGTCGCCCCTGGTTTTCATGGATGTATTTGGCCTGGACAAACGGGAATTCGGCTGGGTGTTCGCCGGGATAGCGGTCGGTTTTATAGGCGCAGGACAAGTAAATACCGGGTTGCTGAAACGCTTCAAGAGCGAGCAGATTATACCCGTATCAGCAATTTGCCAGATAGCATTCTCGGTGGTATTTCTTATCGGTTCATTCAACGGTTGGTTTGGTCTGAGCGGGACCATTGCCATGATATTCCTGGCCCTGTTCTTTGTCGGGCTGACCAACCCTAATACTTCAGCACTTTCCATGGCCCCATTCCCCAAAAATGCGGGTGTCGCTTCGGCTTTGTTAGGCGCTATACAGTTAGGATTAGGTGCGGTTTCGTCATCATTGATGGGTACCTTCAGCGGCAAAACAGCGGTGCCGCTGGCTGCGATAATGGCTGCGGCTGCGGTAGTGTCATCGCTGATCCTGTTTATTGGGCGAAGAAATATTTAAAGATAAGATAGTGACCGATACGGAAGCTGTTGCCGCTGGGCATTAGCAGCAATTTGCTATTTCGTGTGAATTAGAAATTTCGCGTCTTTTGAATCGACGGGCGTCATCCCTTTTATATTTTTTCGCTTCAGGGTTGAGTTGAGTTTATCGGCTGAGACGATTTGTTTGTTATCGATAGAGACCATGTCTTTATCAGAATGGAGTTCAATCCATCCATTACTATCGACGATGTAATATTTGCCTTCTACCTGCACCAACACGTTTTCATTACCCGCTTTGGCCGCCTCCAGCTTATTTTCGAAATCGCGGTCTTTTCTTACTTTATCGAAACCCTTAAGCACATTGTCGTAACCGAGATCGTTAGCACTGCCGTTAGCCAAGCTGGAAAACGACCTGGCAGATGAACCGGACGCCTTTAAACCGAAATACATGATATTTTGCGCATTGCCCAGGTTGCCCCAGTGCTCATTTTGGTTGAGGGTTTGAAATCCTTTTTTCGAAACTTTCAATTCAAAGCGAATATCACCGGTTGCGTCAGCATTGAAACTGATCTTGTAATAGCCATTCTTGTCGGTCGACCCAAGCTTATACCCGCTGCCATCAAAGATTTCAACCGATTCAATAGGGGACATGGTTTGTGCATTGACCACTAACCCTGCAAGGTTGACGACCCTTTCCGCAAGGCGGGCCGATGTAAATAAAGCTAATAATGCGAAAAACGCAACAAGTGATCCTGTCCTGATCGTGTTTGGTCTTTTCATAATGGCTATCAAGACCGCAAGATAGCATCAATTGTTTATAGAATAATTGATTGCTTGCAGCTATTTCAAAAGACGGCTTTTACGGTTATTCCGGGACGGGCGAGGGGCTCAAATCATGGTTTACACTTTTGGAGCTAAAAACCAGTTAAATATTTGATATTCAATTATTTAAGTGATTATTTTTTGAAAAAGCGTAAACCATGTAAACCATGTTTTGCTCTAAGAAGGGTAAGCGAAACTGATCATACGCCGCCCAGCACTTCGTCGATGATCCCGAACTCTTTCGCTTCTGGTGCCACCATCCAGAAGTCGCGGTCCGATACGTCGTGTATCTTTTGATACTCCTGCCCGCTGTGCTTGGCGAGGATGGTGTAAAGCTCTTTTTTAACCTTCAGTACCTCGCGTGCAGTGATCTCAATGTCTGATGCAGGACCTTGCACGCCGCCCAGCGGCTGGTGCAGCATCACACGCGAGTGGGTGAGGGCGGCCCGCTTTCCCGCCGCGCCAGAGCATAGCAATACGGCCGCCATCGATGCAGCCATACCTGTGCAGATGGTGGCTACATCCGGGCCGATCAGGTTCATGGTATCATAAATGCCGAACCCGGCATACACTGAGCCTCCGGGCGAATTGATGTACATCTGGATATCCTTCTTGGCATCGGCCGATTGCAGGAACAGCATTTGCGCCTGTATGATGTTGGCAACGTTGTCGTCTACAGCGGCGCCAAGGAAAATGATGCGGTCCATCATCAGGCGCGAGAATACATCCAACTGGGACATGCGCATTTCGCGCTCTTCCATGATATAAGGCGTCATGGCCTGGATGTTGCTTTCGGTTTTGGATATATACTGGTCAACCAGTAAACTTTGGACATGGCAATGCCCTACCGCGTATTTGCGGAACTCGTTCTTATCGATATTCATGATGTTATGGGTTTACTTTTTCGCGAACAGGCGCATGATCTTCTGTCGGAAACCGGCATGCTCAGACCTGCCGAACAATTGTTGATGCACAGTTTCTATTTCCTGTTTCAATTGCTGGCGCCCATATTGTCTAACGATAGTATAGGCCTTTTGCTGCCAATACATTTTATCCTTCAATTCGGGATTAAGCAGTAGCGTGGCTTCGAAGACTAAGGCATCGCCCGGTTCGGAAAGGCCAAGCAGGTGCGCTTCTACCTGTTCGGTTTCAATCAACGAAGTCCTCATAGGTCAATGCTTTTTCTTTTACGGTTTCCCTTACTTTTTCCAGGCACTTGTATTTTTGCACCGTTGCTGAACGAACTCCTGAAAAGCCAAATGTTTCGGCTATATCATTCAAAGGCAGCTCGTCATAATAAAATGAGCGAAGCAGGTCCATACACTTTTTACCAGCAGTTTGCAGGAAGTTGAGTATCCTGCTTTCAGATGGTTCGCTTTCTTCTTCCAATTCCCGGTCAAAGCCATCCATCGGGATTAACCGGTTATTTTCCTGGTATTTTTTCAGCCACAATTTTTTTGTTATGCCCATCAGGTACGCTTTATCATTATTGACAGAGCGATCTGTGGATTTTTCATACCAAACCACCAGCGCATCCTGGAAAATATCCTTCGCGTCATCAAATGTCCCGCCCATTTTGCTCACATGCCTTGCCACGGCCGGGAATACATTTTTATAGAGCGATATGAAAAGCTGCTCACGCTCCGCTGCTGTATTATTCATAGCACCTGTTTTTATTACTATGTGCAAGTTAGGGATGAAATATCACCTTTTGGCTTAAATAATCCTTTTTTTGTCGCAGATCGCCTCTTGATGTGGAGACGTAATCTCTTATTTTTGATCGTAGCAAACCGAAAATAGAACTGACCCTATGAGAAACCTGATCTATGCCATCAACCTCACAGTCGACGGCTGCTCCGACCACACCAAAATTGGCGGCAGCGAAGAGATGCTTGAGTTTTACGCTAACTTCTTTGAGGATATCGACCTGATCGTCTATGGGCGTATCACTTATGAGTTGATGATCCCTTACTGGCCAGATGTTATCAACGACCCGACCTCGGAAAAAGCAGAGGTTGACTTTGCGAAAGCATTTTGCGCTATCGATAAAGTTGTTTTTTCCCGGACATTGGATAGCGTGGTAGAAAACGCTAGAATTGTGCGTGAGAATCTTGGCAATGAGATCCGGAAACTGAAAGAGCAACCCGGCAAAAATATCTCGGTCGGCGGAGTTGACCTGCCCGGGCAATTAATAGAACTTGGGCTGATCGATGAGTTTTATTTCGTCGTTCATCCGTTTATCGCCGGGGAAGGAAGGCGCTTATTCGACTATAGCAGGCTGCAGGAACGGTTGAGTTTAAAACTGGTTGATACAAAAACTTTCGAATCAGGAGCTGTGGGGCTGCATTATGTGAAACAATAATTTATTGCTTTACCGCCGTTACTTCCGACCCATCCTCGCCGCGCGTTGAGAAAATGATCTCCTTGTCCGTCAGCTCCGAAACATGAAAGGCAAACTTGCGGGTAGTTCTATCCAGCAAAATCTCATTCATTTCAATACTATCGCCTGCAACGGTAAATGTGCCGTGCGATAGTTCCTTACCTCCCCACCACATAATGAGGCTATCCTTTGAAAAAAGGATATAAGGCTTGGCTGCCGCCAATTCGGAATGCTTCACGCTATCGGGAGGATGGCTGTTTGGATTTTCGACTTTGACGTAATTCCACTGCCCGTATAAAGCCTCCTTAGTTAGTGGCTTTTTGCATGAAACAAGGGCCGCACATAATGCAGCCAGGGAAAAAATTTTTCTGCACATAATCGAACGTAAACTTAGCGATTGATAAGCATTGGTAAGAAGGATGCAAAACAAAAATCCTCCCTAAAAATGTAACAATTGCGTTCTCCGGCGTCTAAATAGTATTATATAGCTAAGGACTCAACAAAAGCTATAAGTATTGTGAGGGCCCGATCCTTAAGGGTTCCGTTTTAAAAAAATCAACTTAAAATTTCATGAACAATTTAGTAATCCAGGTACTATGGTGGGCTGTGCCTATTGTAGTCCTTTTGCTGGCGTACAAATTTGTACTCCGTGTGTTTTTCGGTATGGTTATCGTTCCTGACGACCGTATCGGTCTTGTAGTCAAAAAGTATGTGTTATCCGGCAACAAGCGTTTGCCCGACGGCCGCATTATTGCCACTAACGGCGAAGCTGGTATGCAGGGCGAAGCGCTTGCCCCGGGCTTATACTGGGGTATGTGGCCCTGGCAGTATTCCATCAGCATGGCGCCATTTACCATTATTGAACAAGGTAAATTGGGGCTGGTAAAAGCTAAGGACGGTACATCAATGGATACAGGCCGTGTGCTGGGTAAGCCGGTTGAGTGCGACAAATTCCAGGACGCCATAGCGTTTTTGGACAATAATGGTCAACGAGGCCCGCAGGCGGCTTTTTTAACGCCAGGTAGCTATCGTATCAACAACTTTTTGTTCGATATCGAGATGGTGCCTATTACCCAGATACATGAAAACAAAGTGGGTATTATAACCACGCTCGATGGCGAGCCGCTGGACAAAGGCGAAATTGCCGGCAGCTCGGTAACAGGCCATAAAAACTTCCAGGACCCGATCACCTTTATTAATGCTGGTGGCCGTAAAGGCTTGCAGGAAGATGTGATACTGGCGGGTACCTATTACCTGAACCCATGGTTTGTAACTGTGGAACAGGTGGATATGATGCATATTCCTATCGGCTTTGTGGGCGTTGTGAACTCGTTCGTCGGTCCGGAAGGTAAAGACACCAGTGGCCTGGCTTTTAAACATGGTAACATCGTGGCCAAAAATGAAAAAGGTGTTTGGAACGATCCGCTCGACCCAGGTAAGCACCCGGTAAATATTTACACCCATGCGGTAGAAGTAGTGCCTACAACCAATATTGTGTTGAACTGGGCCAATAGCCGCACTGAGTCGCATGAACTGGATAAGAACCTGTGTACTATCAGTGTGCGTTCAAAAGACGGTTTTACCTTCAACCTGGACGTATCGCAGATCATCCACATACCACGTAACGAAGCGCCAAAAGTGATCGCCCGTTTCGGTAATATGCGGAACCTCGTATCGCAGGTGCTGGAACCTACCATCGCCAACTATTTCCGTAACTCGGCGCAAAGAAGTGGTGTGATCGAATTTTTGACCAACCGTTCGCAACGCCAGGAAGATGCCAAGGCCCAGATAAGCGCGGTATTAAGCGCCTACAACGTTGAAGGCGTGGATACGCTGATCGGTGACATTGTTCCGCCGGAAGCGCTGATGAAAACGCTGACCGACCGTAAAATAGCCGAGGAGGAAAAAACGACTTACGAGATACAGCGTAATGCGCAGGTGGAACGTAAAGAGTTTGAAAGCGCCAAAGCCGGCGCGGATATGCAGCCCGATGTGGTGAAGTCCACCCGCCAGGTGGAGATCAACACCCAGCTTGCCGCCTCAAAAGTGGCCGGCGCAAAGGGTGAGGCTGAATCCAAAACCATCAATGCCAAGGCCGATGCTGAAGTGAAAACCATCAACGCCAAAGCCGATGCCGAGGTGAAGAATGTGAACGCAACAGCTGACGCCAACGCTACTGATGTGAACGGTAAGGCCGAAGCCGGTAAGATCAAAGCCATCGGTTTGGCGGAGGCTGAGGTTACCAAGCAAAAAACCCAGGCCATGGGTTTCGAACAGTATGCTATCGTTCGTGTGGCCGAAACATTGGCCAGCAACCATATCAAACTGGTTCCTGAAATATTGGTCAGCGGCAAAAACGGCGATGGCGGCAACGGTATGATCGATGCCCTGATAGGCACTGAGCTGTTAAAAAAGATGCAGGCCGAAACCGTTAAGCAGCAAGATCAGCCTAAAAAGAAGGAAGATAGTTCCGACAAAAGGACTGAATAATAACTGATCCGAAGAATAAATGTAAGACCTATGGGTTCGCCTGTAGGTCTTTTTATTTGCCACCGGCTTTCTTAATGCTATCCGTCTCTGCTTTAGCTTTTTTCTTGAACCAGCCTTTCAGCAGAAAATTATGCTGCGCGGCTTCCAAATCATCATTCAGCTTGATAGTGCTTTGCTGTAAGTAGTTCAATGACGATCGTACCTGCTCGGCACCTTTAGGATCATTTAGCAATACCCCTAGAGCATTATCCGTAGTGGTCAGTTTTTTAGTGGCCGTATTCAGGTTCTGCACGGTCAAATTGGCGTTCACAACAACTTTTTGAAGTTCTACAGCAGCCGATTTGATCCTGTTGAAAGTCACAGTATCAGTGGCCATGTTATCTATAAGCCCGCCTTTAGTATTCAGCTTTTTGCTGAAAGCGTCCAGCTGACCGGCCATTTGCACCGCGGTTTGGGTAGTAACCTGCAGGTTGCGCATGGCAGCTTTCAGTTGCAGGCCCATGGTGCTGTCGGCTAATAATGCACCTACGGTACCTTTCCCTTGCAGGATATTATGGCTCAGTTGCTTGAAATCACTGGTTATAGCCAGCAGGTTCTTGTTGTTTTCCTGCAAAGTTTTCTCGATGTCGTCGGTCGTGAGTTGTTTTTCAGACAGCAAAGTATCGCCCTCCGCTACAACGGGGGCATCCGCCGTTCCGCCTTCGATAATAATTATTTTATTACCAATAAATCCGTCAGAGCTGATACGCACACCAGAGTTCTTGTGAATATAGTGCTGTGCGTCAGGATCCACGGTTAAGATCACGCTCACCTTTCCTATGCCTACAAAGGTCATTTTACCGATGGTGCCAACTTTGACACCCGAGAACCAAACATTGTTCCCCGGTTTCAGCCCCTGTACATCGCTAAACACGGCGTTTACATGTATATTCTTGGAAAAAGCCTTATTCGATCCGCCCAGGGTGAACACGCCCACTATAAATATAATGAGGCCAAGTGACAAAAATATCCCGGTTATCAATGCTCTCCTGTTTTCTTTTGGTTCCATAAACTATGGTCGTATCAATTGTTGCGTAAAGTTTCGGGGTATTTATTGTATAAAGTTATAATCAAAAAATGGTTTCACACGGTCGTCATTTGTCTTATTGAATACCTCTTCAAACGTACCAACACGCTGAAACTGGCCGTCCAGGAGCATCGCAATACGATCGCCGGTGCTTTTGGCGCAGGTAAGGTCGTGTGTAATAATGATCGACGAAGTATTGTAACGCTCCTGTACTTCGTTGATCAGCTCGTTGATATCGATACAGGTTATCGGGTCCAAACCGGCCGTCGGTTCATCATAAAGCATGATCTCGGGGTTCAGTATCAGCGTTCGCGCAATACCAATACGTTTGCGCTGGCCACCAGATAATTCGGACGGCATTTGGTTGATGGTTTGCGAAAGGCCCACCGCTTCAAGTACTTCTTCAACCGATTTATCGATTTCCTTACGGCCTAAATTCTTTTTATTTCGCACCAGCGGGAATTCCAGGTTCTTGCGCACCGTCATGCTATCATATAAAGCACTGTTCTGGAACGAAAAGCCTATCCGTACTCTTAACTCTTGTAGTTGGCGGTCGGTAACCTTATTCAGGTTACATCCCAGCACATCTACTTCGCCTTTGTCGGCACGCAGCAAGCCGGAGATGATCTTGATCAATACCGATTTCCCGGTACCCGAACGGCCAAGTACCACCAGGTTTTCGCCCTGGTACAAGTCGAGGTCGATACCGCGCAACACCTCCATATCGCCGAACGATTTATACAACTCCCTGATCTGGATCACGGAATTCTTATGATCGATATTTGCTTTATCCTTATGCATTATCTGAACCAGCCTGTTATCTGTACGATGATAATTTCTTCAATAAATACCAGGAACATTGCCGTTACCACCGCGCCATTCGCTGCTTTGCCCACGCCTTCGGTGCCTTTATTGGAATAATATCCCTGGTAGCAGCCTACAATGCCTATGGTAAACCCGAAAACTATTGCCTTAATAAGTGAAGCGACAAAATCTATAAACCCAAGCGGTTCAAAAACCTGCGCGATATAGCTGGTATAGCTGGTGCCTTCGGTTGTGGTGATATTCACAAAACCGCCTAAAATTGCCACCAACCCCATGTAACTGGATAAAATGGGTATAACAATGGTAGTTGCCAGCACCCTGGTACATACCAGGTATTTGAAGGGTTTTGTGCCCGACACCTCCATGGCGTCAATCTGCTCAGTAACGCGCATGGAACCTAATTCGGCACCGATGCTCGAACCTACCTTGCCAGCGGCGATCAGGGCGGTAACCAGAGGCGCCAATGCACGCATAATAGCAATAGAGACCAGCCTGGGCAGCCACGATTGCGCGCCAAAATCGGCCAGCGATGGCCTCGATTGCTTGGCGAAGATCAAACCGACAATAAAACCCGTTAAGCTGATGAGCGTCAGCGAGCGCAGGCCCGTTTCATAACATTGCCGCAAAACTTCTTTGATCTCAAAGGGTGGCATAAAAGCTTCTTTAAAGAAGCGAAAAACGAACGCATTGATGCGGGACATTTCCCTGAAGAAGTTCCCGAGCTTTAGCACGAAAGACGAGCCGCTTTTTTTAACAGGTGTGTTAGAGTTTCCGGTAGTGTCCATTAATGCGAGCAAAGGTATTACTTATCGTTTGATGTACCACATCTGTGTTACAAAAACTTACGGATGTTGTTTGAATATGATTTTTTTTGAAGATAATATGACCAAAATCGTTAAAAAGTCAGAAAGTGGTTGGAAAAGTGCTGCGATAGTATCGCCAACTTTTTAAATCTGCAGTTTTCATTCGGTGCTGCGTCGATTATTTTATGCCCGGGAAGCTGTTTATTGGCAAAAAAAGTCAAGAAAGTATTATGCAATACTTTTTAATAACCGTATGTTTGACATTAACCGATTGTAAATTTTCAACCCTTTGAGGAGCCGCTCACTGATATTGACGTGTCTTTTGCTTTTTGCAGTAAATCTGCTTAAAGCGCAGAATGACCAGTTCCAGTTTTCGCGGCTGGATATCAGCAATGGACTTTCGCATAACCAGGTCAACTGTATCTTCAAGGATAGCAAAGGTTTTATGTGGTTTGGCACCCTGGCGGGCCTTAGCCGGTATGACGGTTATAAATTCAAGGTTTTTAAGCACACGGATAATGATACGTCGTCCCTCAATGATGACTTTATTGTCAATATCGGTCAGGCGCCCAATAATAAGCTTTGGGTGCAATCGCGTACCGGCTTTAATATTTACGATCCTTACACCGAAAAATTCAGTCACGACCTGAGCGGGTATCTTAAGTCAGTATCTGTACCCGACGCGAATATTACCGGTATCAAACAGGATGCAGACGGTAATTTCTGGTTCCTGCACGCCACTGTGGGATTGTTTAAGTATAATCCTGTCAGCAAACGTGTAACGCACCTTGTTCACAAAGTTTCAGATACCACATCTATCTACGCCAATACGGTTTCCGACCTGGCGCAAGACTCAAACGGAAATATTTGGCTGAGTTATTACAACGGCGTGCTGGAAAGGTTGGATGGTAAGACTTATAAAATAAATTATCGTTCTTATTCGATTCCAAAGCTTCCACCGGGGCTTAATACATCCTATAAAATATATATTGACGGTCAGGATGATCTTTGGGCCTACGCGCCGTCGTACTCGTCCAGTGTATATTACCTGGATCATGGTCTTTCCGGGCTAAAACATATCAATAAGGGCGTTGGCTCGGGCAAACTTAATACCGATGTGATATCCAACGTCATCCAGGATAATCAAAATCGAATTTGGATAGCCACTGACCACGGCGGCATCAACCTGCTGAACAAAGCCGACTTCAGTATCCGGTACCTGCTAAACCGCGAAGATGATGTTAAAACGCTGGGACAGAACAGCACCGTTTATATTTATAAAGACAATACCGGCATCGTGTGGGTAGGCACTTACAAACGCGGGGTAAGCTTTTATCATGAAAGCATTATCAAGTTTGCGCATTATAATCACCACCTGTCAGACCCAGGCAGTTTGCCTTTTGGCGATATCAATAGGTTTGCAGAAGATAAGACAGGCAATATCTGGATAGCCACCAACGGCGGCGGCCTCATCTATTTCAAAAGGCAAACGGGCAGCTTTAAACAATACCTGCACAACCCGGGCAACCCAAACAGCCTCAGTAACAACGTGGTGGTGTGCCTGTATATCGATCACGCACAAAACCTGTGGCTGGGCACGTATTATGGCGGCCTCGAACGGTTCGATGGCCGAAACTTCAGGCATTATCGGCATAGTGACACTGACCCGGGCAGCCTGTCAGAGGATAGAGTGTGCTCTATCCGCGAAGATTCCGAGCATCATATAATGGCCGGTACGCTCGCCAGTGGTGTAAATCTGCTGGATGAAAAGACCCAAACCTTTTCCCATATCAAATTTAATAGCATCGATAACGCGATACATTCCAACTATATCAGCGCCTTGCTTGAGGACCGGAGGAAGAACCTCTGGATCGTCACCTCGTATGGGGTTGACGTATTGATGAAAAAGACGCACCAGTTCGTCCATTATCTGCACGATGATAAGGACCAGAACAGTATTGTTAACAACAATACCAATAATGTATTAGAGGATAGTGCAGGCCTGATCTGGATCAGTACCCGTGACGGTATCAGTGTTTTTAATCCGGAAACGGGCAAGTTTACCAATATCCAGAAGCGCGATGGCTTGCCCGACAATACAGCCATCGACCTAAGGGAAGATGCTAACCATAATATCTGGGCCAGTACGCCTAATGGCTTGAGTAATATAATTGTTTCACGATCAACAGCAGGCCTGAAATTTCATTGCGTTAATTATAATGAGAACGATGGCTTGCAGGGCAGGGAGTTTACCGAAAACTCCTCGCTGCTAACACATGATGGCTACCTGCTTTTCGGCGGCGGAAATGGCTTTAATATGTTTAAGCCGTCGGATATTCATTTTAGCAAAAGTGTTCCGAACCTGGTGTTTACCGATTTCGAAATATTCAATGAAAGCCTGGCGCCGGGCGAAAAAACAAATAACCATATCATCCTGCCAAGGTCTATCACTGAATCAAATGCTGTAAACCTGAAGTATAATGAGAATTCATTTTCAGTTGATTTCGCCGCGCTGAATTACTTTAACCCCGACAAAGTAAAATACCAGTACCGGATGGAAGGTTTCGACCACGATTGGATAGGCGCGGATAACAAAATCCGAAAGGCCACTTATACTAACCTTGACCCGGGCGACTACACTTTCCGTGTGCGCAATTCGGATAACAGTGGCTGGAACCCGGAGCAGTTGGTTTTGAAAGTGCACATTACCCCGCCGTTCTGGAAAACGGTATGGGCCTACCTGCTTTATGCCGGGGCTATTATTGGCGCCTTATTATATATACGCAGCGTAGGAATTCGCAAGCTGAGAATGCAATTTGCGCTGGAAAAACAGAAGGAGGAAGCGCAGCGCATGCATGAGCTTGACTTGTTAAAGATTCGCTTCTTCACCAACGTGAGCCACGAATTCCGCACACCGCTTTCGTTGATCATGGCGCCGGTAGATAAGATATTGAAGCAGATACCAGAACCCGATATACAGCGCCAGCTGCAATTGGTGAACAGGAATGCGCGCCGATTACTGAACCTGGTGAACCAGCTGCTTGATTTCCGCCGGATGGAATACCAGGAACTGAAGCTGCACGAGAAATCGGGCGACATCATCAAATTCATCCGCGAGCTTTCTTATTCGTTTAATGACATTGGCGAGCAAAAGCACATCACGTTTATATTTGATGCGGAGGAGGATGAATTTTACGCCGGTTTCGACCATGACAAGATCGAAAGGATCATGTTCAACCTGTTGTCAAACGCTTATAAATTCACCCCGCAGGGGGGGCAGGTAAGTGTTCTGCTGAACGTGATAGGGCCGGACGACAAAGGCGCCGAATATGTGGAGATCAGGGTTATCGACACCGGTATCGGCATCCCGCACGATAAAATGGAAAAGATATTCGAACCCTTCTTCCAGAATGACATCCCCGGTTCCATGTTGAACCTTGGCAGTGGCATAGGCCTGGCCATAACCAGGGAGTTTGTAAAACTGCACCGGGGCCGCATTTTCGTCGAAAGCGAGTTCAACCAGGGTAGTTGCTTTACTGTCGTGCTGCCATTGCAGCGTCTGGACAAATTGCTGTTTACCGATCAGCCCACCAATATCGAACATGATCTCACCTATCCCCCGGATTCGGCTCCGCAAAAGAATGGCACGACCAACATTAACCGCGATGCCAAAAAGGCTACTATATTGCTGGTTGAGGACAATGACGACTTCCGCTTTTATATCAAGGATAACCTGAAGGACCACTTCAACATCATCGAAGCCGAAAATGGCAAAAAAGGCTGGCAAAAAGCGCTTGCGATGCACCCCAACCTGGTGGTGAGTGACATCAGCATGCCCGAAATGAACGGCATCGACTTGTGTATGAAGCTGAAGAGCGACAGCCGTACGACGCATATCCCAGTTATCCTTCTAACTGCGCTGATAGGTGAGGAGCAACAGTTAAAAGGCTTGGAAACAGGTGCCAGCGATTACATGACCAAGCCATTCAACTTCGAAATATTGCTATCGAAGATCCGCAACATACTGAGCCAGCAGGAGCATATGCGCAAAACCTACCAGAAGCAGGTAGAAGTAAACCCAACGGAAGAACATGTTGATTCGCCAGATGAACTCTTTATAAAGAAAGTGCTGCTACTGATCGATAACAACATATCGAATCCCAACTTCTCCGTCGAGGAATTGAGCGACGACATGTTCGTGAGCCGATATACACTGTATAAGAAGATACTGATGATGACCGGCAAAACGCCTAATGAGCTGGTCCGCTCCATGCGTTTGAAGCGCGCCGCGCAATTGCTCAGCACGGGCCATCTAACTATATCACAGGTCGGTCACAAGGTTGGCTTCAAGAGCCAGAAGTATTTTGTAAAAGCTTTCAAGGCGGAGTTTAATACCATCCCTTCCCGCTATGCCGAAATGATGCAGGCACAGGAAAGCAGCAAGTCCTGAGTTACCCTTCAGAAATTACCCCTGTCGATACTATTTTGACACAGTAAACTGCTACTATTCTGTCATTTTAAAAAGTTATCCCGGCAATTTTCGGGGGTGCATTTGTGTATTTCTGCCTGTAAATCTGCGCTTAATATTAAATAATTATCTGGAAAACAGCTAATTATACCAGGTTGACATTTGTGCCCCCATTTATCCACAACCGCAAATCGGCATCCATATAGTTTTACCCCTGTTATAATGAAAATTTAACAGGGCGTCCACCGACTCTGTTAGCCAATTAAACTTAGTGTACCTTTTTTAAATTTTGGCAGGCCGATGATATCACGAGTGATATTATCGCGACACACCGAATAAGCCTCTTTTCACCGGGGCCGATCAGTGTGCGCTATGATATGAACGGGTGCAATGATGAAGAGAAATCACAATAACAAATCAATTATAACTAACATCATTATGGGAAAATTTCTACGAATAGCATTGCTGTTTGCTTATTTCTTCATCTGTGCGGCGGTTGTTGCGCAGGCGCAGGGCACAGCGATCAAAGGTACGGTGTCCGACGATAAAGGGATCACCATACCCGGCGTAACGGTGTCGGTGAAAGGCAGCAAGGGCGCCTCCACCATTACCGACATTAACGGGCGCTACAGCGTCAACGTGCCGCAAGGCGGAACCACACTTGTTTTCACCTTCATCGGTATGGAAACCAAAGAGGTTGTCTTTGGCAGCAGGACAGTTATTAACGTTACGATGAGCTCAACCTCAACCACGCTGAGCGACGTAGTGGTTATCGGTTACGGTACGCAAAAACGTGGCGACGTTAACGGCGCTATTTCATCCGTTACCGCTAAACAAATACAGGATATCCCGCAGGCCAGTATCGATCAGATGCTGCAGGGTAAAGCCGCCGGCGTAACAATTACCCAAAATTCGGGCGCGCCCGGCAGTGCGACATCGGTACACATACGCGGCGTCAACAACTTTGGGCAAAGTGAGCCATTGTACGTTATTGATGGAGTTGAGGTAGGCGGCAACGCACCTAACGGTTACAGCGGCGGGGCACAGTTAAATAGCCCCGGTTCCTCCAATATGGAAACTTCGGTAAGCCCGCTTGCTATGCTGAACCCGAATGATATAGAGTCGATAGACATATTGAAGGATGCATCTGCAAGCGCTATCTATGGCAGCAGGGGTGCCAACGGTGTAATTATGATTACCACCAAACGCGGCAAAACCGGCAATGCAAGGATCACTTACGATGGGTTTGTCGGCCTCCAGCAACAGGGGAAATTTTTGCAAATGGATAACCTGCAGCAGTATGCCACATTGCAGAACAGGCTGGCGGCTTCATTTGGTACGCAACCAAGGGCTGAGTTTGCAGACCCCAGCATATTAGGGCCCGGCACCAATTGGCAGGATGCTATTTTCCGCACCGCGGTTGAGCAAAGCCATAATGTGAGTGTATCAGGCGCTACAGATAAATCGGACTATTATATTTCCGGCGGCTACTTTAAGCAGGATGGAACTATCCTGGGTTATAACTTTGACCGTTATACATTTCGCGGCGTAACCAACTCGCAGGCCAATCGCTGGTTAAAGCTGGGTGCAGTTTTTGGCGGCAGCCGAAGCAATGAGAATGTGGGCATGGGCAGCAACACAGGTATTATTTACAATGCCTTACTGGCAGCACCCGACCAGGCGGTTTATAACGCAGATGGCTCTTACGCAGGCCCAACCTATTCTAACGGACAGTTCCAGGGCGGTCCCAACCCGGTTCAGCAGGCACTTAATGTTAAGAACAACACGTTGAGAAGCGAGGTAACCGGCAGCGTAAGCGCCGATATCCAATTCTTCAAAGACCTTAGCCTGCATTCAGAGCTTGGCGGCGATTTCAACTGGGCCAATGGGCAAACCTTTAATCCGACTTACTCATACGGCGCAGCAGGCGTAACCGATCCTACTCAAACATTTCACAACAATACGGCAACGCTAAACCGCGTAATTACAAGCGGCAGCTATTGGAGCTGGAAAGAATACCTGAACTATGCGCACACCTGGGGCAAACATAATTTAGTTGCGCTGGCGGGGCACGAAGTTTGGGAATCGACCTACAATTATGTTCCGCTTTCGGGCACAGGTTTCCCGGCCGGGAACAATGTACAGAGCATAGCGCTTGCTAACGCCGTTGGCGCATCTATCCCCGAAGGTATAGGCACCCAGGTAATGGAATCGTACCTGGCCAGGGTTATTTATACCTATAATAACCGATACAGTATCACAGCCAATATTCGACGCGACCAAAGCTCGAATTTCAATCCTGAGCCCAATAAGCAGATCGGTTATTTCCCCGGCGTAGCAGTTTCATGGAGACTGTCTGAGGAGCCATTCATGGCATTCGTGAAAACGGTGGCGGATAATATTAAGATCAGGGCAGGTTATGGTACTACCGGTAACTCGAACATCGGCCAATATGCTTACGGCGCTTACCTTAAAGGTGCAGCAACTGCCTTTGGTACCGGGTTTTTGATAGCTAATACGGCTAATCCAAACGTTACCTGGCAAACTTCAATTCAAAAGAACCTGGGTATCGATATGACCTTACTCAATCGCATCGACCTGACTTTTGATATTTACAATAAGACAAATAAAAACTTCCTGTTCCCGCAGCCGCTGCCTTATTTCCTTTTGGGCGGGCCCAATGAATACGGCGATAACCCTGCCGGAATTTCACCTCCCGTGATCAATGCAGGAAATATTAAGAATAATGGTTTCGAGTTTACCATTAACAGCAGGAATATCAATAACAAGGATTTCAAATGGAGCACAACATTGACATTCTCGCACTATAAAAACGTTATCGCCTCATTAAATGGCGTACCGGGCTACACAGAGAATGTCCCTACCGCATTTGTAAGCCTGTCGGCTACCAAAACGCTTGTCGGCGATCCATTAGGCGAATTTTATGGTTACAAGGTGCAGGGTGTGGTAAAAAACCAGCAGCAATTGCAATACCTGGCCACGCACCCGCAAAACGTTACGGGTACATCGCCGCAGGTAGTTAGCCGTGCGCAGGGCAATACCATTTGGTTAGGCGATTTGCAATACCAGGATACCAATCACGATGGCAAAGTTGATGTGAACGACCAGGTAGCGCTTGGCAGCCCTAATCCTGATTTCACTTACGGTTTCACCAATACGTTTACCTACAAGAATTTCGATCTGTCTATATTCATCTATGGCTCTTACGGGGGCAAAATACTGGACGTGCTGGAATACCAGACAGCCGGCTTATCCAGCTTATATACCAACCAGCTGGCATCTACGTCTAATTTCTGGACACCAACTAATCCGAATTCAAACATACCGGCGCCGCGCGGCGGCTTGGGAAATCCCAACGTTGTGATGTCTGACCGGTTTTTGGAAAGCGCCTCGTACCTGCGTTTGCAAAACGTGCGTTTAGGCTACACTTTGCCTGCTAATTGGGCCAAGTATGTTGCCATGACCAATTTGAAAATGTATGTGAGCGGGCAGAACCTGTTTGTGATCACCAAGTATCCGGGCCTCGACCCTGAAGTGGGTTCGTTCAATGAGAATCCGCTTTTGATGAATATTGACATGGGAAGGTACCCGACCCCACGCATTTTCACCCTGGGGATCAACGCGCAGTTTTAAATTTTTTAAAGAATTTGACATGAAAAGACATATAAAATATATAACCGGCATGGCAGCAATGGCCGCTATACTGGTTACAGGTTGCAAAAAGGATTTTTTCAATCGCCCCCCGGAATCCGCCGTTACGGTTGGTAATTATTATCAGACTGTTTCGCAGGTTCAGGCTTCTACCAATGGTTTGTACGGGTCGCCCTGGTTTGGCTGGAACAACAAGGTTGGATGGGCTATTACCGAGTTATCGAGTGGTAACGGGTTTACCTATTCGTCGGATGTTAACGCCTTCATTACCTGGTCGGCGCCAAATGACAACCCTGAGATACTTGCCGCGTGGGATTCGCCATTTACGGTTATCGCCCAATGCAACGGTATCATTAACAATATGGCAGCCAGCATACCGGGTGTACCGCAGCCAACCGTTAACAATGCGCTTGGTGAAGCTCACCTGATGCGTGCGGTTGCTTATTTCTACCTGGTGCGTGTTTTTGGGAATGTGCCAATCGTTGAAAACCCGCTCAACGACGTCAAGAATTTCCAAACGGTACCAACCAATCCGATATCAGATGTGTATACATTAATGGTTAGGGACCTGAAATTTGCCGAAGCGAACTGTTCGGCAGGTACTGCAAACACCGGCCATGGCGACAGCGGCTCGGCATCAGCCATGCTGGCCAAGGTTTACCTGTATATGCAGGATTATGCCAATGCCCGGATAGAAGCCGAAAAGGTGATCAACAGCGGCGAGTTTTCGCTTTTGCCGACTTATGAAAACCTCTTCCAAACTTCATTTAATAATAATAAGGAAAGCATCCTGGCCATGCAGTGGATCTATAACGGCGGTTATGACTATGGCAATTCCATACAGGCATCATGGGCCTACAACAGCACTATTACCGGCACCGGCGACGGTTATGCGGTTTTTGGCCCTACCATCGATCTGCAGAATGCATTTAAAGCGGAAGGCGGCGATTCAACCCGCAGGCATGCCACAATTATGCTTCCCGGCAGCCATTATGCCGATCTGGATGCAGCGTCCGGCGGTTATACATTTCCTTTAAACGCAAGCGCCCAGAATCAAAATGCAGCAGCCAAAAAGTATGTGATAGGCACACCGGCCGACAACGGTGGCAAAAGCGCTAACCAGGCAGGAGGGAACAATACTTATATCATGCGCTATTCCGATGTGTTATTGATCGAAGCCGAAGCTATTTTGGGCCAATCCGCAGGTGTAACACCCGGTACCGGCATACCACTTACGGCATCTACTTCGGATGCGACAGCTTTGGCGGCGTTCAACGCAGTTAGGGCACGTGTAGGTGTACCAACGGTTACCGCGTTCACCTTTCAGCAGCTTTTGCAGGAAAGGCGCCTTGAGTTTGCTTTGGAGCAGGATTACTGGTTCGACCTTTGCCGCATCGACGGTTACCAGCCGGCCGGATCGGCAAGCAGCCCTACAAATCACCCCACCGCGATCGCTATCATCAGCCAGCAGGAAAGGGGTACTTATAGCACTACTGCCGATAATAACCCGGTCATTTATTCCAGTAAGCTTACACCAACGGCTTCAAACTTTTTCTTCCCGGTACCTGCAACCGAGTCGGCGATAGACCCGAACCTGGTAAAGGCACCGGTGGCTTACAAATTCAATAATTAAGTATAGATCTTATATGAAGACGAAAATGAAATTATCAAGAACTTATTACTGGATACTGCCTGTATTGGCTGTATTTGGTATGGCTTCCTGTAAAAAGGATAAGAGTATGGGCCATACGCCGGGCACGGGTGCACCCACGATCAGCAAGGTGCAAACGATCAATAAATTCAAACAGGATACTGTGCTTCAAACTACTACCAGCTATAACAGTTCCGGCATTGTGACTACGCAGACCGATACCAATTTCAACCACAAATCGCTTACCAAGTTCGACTCGACTACGGTAACGGGCAACCTGGGTACCATGTATATGATAAAAGGTACCAATTTGGGCAGTGCTACCAAGCTTACCATCAACGGGATCACTGTTTTCTTTAACCGTAGCTATGGCGACGACAACAGCATCATTTTCACGCTGCCGACGAATATCCCTTACGTGCAGCCGCAGTCTAACGAGATGGTGGTAACAACCCTTTATGGGAAGGTGAGCTACAAGTTTACCACCTTACCGCCACCGCCTACTATCCTGCAGGTGACAGACTTTGACTTCTGGTCAGACTCACAGATTACCCTTACGGGCAAAGGTTTTGCCTCGGTGTCAGACATCAAGTTAAAGGAAACAAGCGATGCTGTGACTATATTATCACAAAATGATAGCACCCTGGTATTAAAGATGCCGACAACCAGTACGGTAACGGAATCAGCTTTGTTATTTACCTACACTTCCGGCTCGAACACGGGAGCGCAAACCGCGTCAACGGCTATATTTAATGATCTGGACAACGCTTACACGGTATTCTTTAAAGATAATTTCCAGAATTCATGGGGTGACAATTCCTGGTCTCATCCATCAGGTCCGCAAACTGGTAACCCGCATGCGTTTGGCGGTACCAGCTCCATACAGGCAACTTATCCGGCCGGTGCATGGCAGATAGAAGGCTGGGCGAACTGGTACCCGAGCTTCCCTTACGATGCCGGTTATAAATATTTAACTTTTTGGGTTAAAGGTGGCAAAGCCGCCCACACGCTGGTGCTGGTTGGCGATAAAATGGCAGGAGGATACGGCCAGGTTCAAAACGCGAACGCTTATGCGGCGCAACTGGTTACGGTGCCGCCGGGTGTATGGACATTTGTTAAGATACCGCTCACTGCGCCTTCGACAGCATATTCATCTACATCAACTTTGCTTAATTACTGGGCAAATGGTACACCTGCGCAGCAGTTGGGCTTCTTCCTGCAAGGTATGAACGGCGATGTTGACGAAGTAATGTATTTTGATGAGGTAGCGTTCGTAAAATAGCGCAATTCAGACTTACGCTGCGTTTAAAACACCGTAAGTCTTTATACATAGATTCAGTTGATTGTTTTCAGATGCCGGCATCGCATGACTTCGGGAGTACTTTGCCGGCATTTTTTATGAAGTTTTACTTCGGGACCTAAAATTTTTTGATGATGACGAGTAGTGTGATGAGGGAAATTACCCCGCTTATGCCCAACGATTGTTTTACGATCTTTTCAAAGCTTAAGCAAAAGTTCGATTTCCCGCTGCATTATCATGAAGAATACGAACTAAACCTGGTGCTGAATGCCAAAGGCGCCAAAAGGGTTATTGGCGGACATATCGAGGTGATAGATGATGTGGAGCTGGTGCTGATAGGGCCGAACCTGTACCATGCCTGGTTCACACATGAATGCAGGAGCGAGGAGATCATTGAAGTAACTATCCAATTCCATAAGGACCTGTTCGATGAAAAATTCCTGAAGCGCAACCAGTTAAGTTTTATTAAGCACATGCTTGAACATTCGCAGCGCGGGATACTGTTCTCTCACGAAACGGCCATAGCGATAAAGGATAGGATCATCGCTTTAGATAAGAAAAGCGGCTTCGATTCGGTGCTTGAACTGTTCTCGGTGATGCACGATCTGTCGATATCGCGCAATATGCGCTCGCTTTCTGATTTTAGTTTTACCAATGAAAAGTTCTTCTATAATAGCCGCCGTATCGAGAAGGTGTTCGAGTTTATGAACACCAACTACAATAAGGCGGTTACCCTGGCCGAGGTGGCGCGCATTGCTAATATGCCCGAGGCATCGTTCAGCAGGTTTATAAAAAAACGCACGGGTAAAACTTTTATCGACAGCCTGAACGAGATCAGGCTTGGCCATGCCTCGCGGATGCTGATCGATACCACAAATACGATCGCTGAGATCGCTTATAAGTGCGGGTTCAATAATATTTCGAATTTCAATCGGGTTTTTAAGCGGAAGAAGTTTTGTATTCCGAAAGAGTTCAGGGAGACGTACACGGGTAACCGCGTATTTATTTAAGCCGAAGCACTAAGATTTTACCATTAACCTAAGAAAGCAACCATCAGGGGGACAATGCACGTGTATATAAGGCATTGTCATTAAATTTATTTGACAGAATGAAAAGCATTTACAAAATAATCGCAGGTTTGATAGTCGTAGCGTACTAGTGTAAGAAAACGCCGGAGAATAATAATAACAACCCGGTTGACAATAATCAGCCACCGACCACAACAGGGAACACGCCGGGAACCATAAAAAAAGGCACCGATCCGCAGGTGTCATCGGCCCAGGGATTTTTCCTGACCGATTCGTGGCAGGAAAAAACATTCACAGTTCCAGCATCGACCCTGACCGTTTCAAAACCATCCGTATCTGATGTGACGGTCACTCTTGACATGAGCCAGATCACCACCAAAGTTTCGCCGCTGGTGTTTGGGAATAACGCTAACCCGTTTATGGGAAGGATAATTGACCAGCCCGCGTTGATGAGCAGCCTGACCACCCTGGCGCCAAATATTATCCGTTTTCCCGGTGGCAGCTTGTCGGATGTATATTTCTGGAATAAGGGCTTCAATCAAAATCCTGCTGACGCTCCCGCGCAATTGCTCGATGCCAATGGTACAGCTTCGGCCGCGGGATACTGGTATGGTAAAAATACTGATGACTGGACCATGACTGTAGATAATTATTACAGCGTGCTGCAGCAAACCAAAAGCACCGGCATTATCACCGTAAACTATGGCTACGCACGTTACGGTACTGGTTCCAACCCGGTAGCAGCGGCTGCACACCTTGCCGCGGATTGGGTTAGGTACGACAATGGCCGCACCAAATATTGGGAGGTGGGTAATGAATTGTTCGGCAATTGGGAGGCGGGCTACCGGATCAACACCGGCGCTAACCAGGATGGCCAGCCCGCGGTGATCACTTCCGGTTTATATGGAACCCATTTTAAGGTTTTTGCCGATTCGATGCATGCGGCTGCGCAGCAGATAGGTAAGACGATACAGGTGGGTATTGTCATATCTTCGGCTAACGATCTAAACGCATCCGGCCAGGTAGCTAACTGGAATGCAGGTGTTTTGGCTGCTGCCGGTAATACGCCCGATTTTTTTGTGGTGCATAACTACTATACGCCGTATCTGCAAAACTCAAATGCCGATGTGATCTTAGCCACGCCTGTTTCGGGAACCGCGAGTATGATGAATTGGGTACGGTCGAGCGTGGCAGGGGCCAACGTTAGCCAAAAGCCTGTTGCGATGGACGAGTATAATATTTTTTCTACGGGTTCAAACCAAATGGTATCGCAAATAGCAGGGGTGCATGCCGTGATGGTTTTAGGCGAAAGCCTGAAGAGCCAGATCAGTATGGTGTCACGCTGGGACTTGGCCAATGCCTGGGCCAACGGCGACGATATGGGTATGTTCAACAATTCCAGTCACAACGGTGAAACCGAGCCCGGTGCCTCGCAATGGCAGGCAAGGCCGGCATACTATTACATGTATTACTTTCAAAAATATTTTGGCGACAGGATGGTAGCGTCTACCGTAACCGGCAGCAACACTATTTTAAGTTACGCGTCGATGTTCTCATCGGGCCAGGCGGGCGATATATTGGTGAATACCAGCGCGTCCGATCAAAAGGTGACTATAGGTATCAATAATTTTCTGCCGGGAACAAACTATTATTATTATGTGCTGCAGGGCGGCAGTGATGGCACTTTCTCACGAAAAGTGGTGATCAATGGCAGCGGCCCGGCAGGTGCTTCGGGCGGCCCGGCTAACTTTACCGGCATAGCACCTATAGCATAGGCCCAAAAAGGCGGAATACATGTTGTGGTACCTGCTTACGGAGTAGTATATTTGGTTGCCGACGGCAGTATATAAACCAAATTATCATGAAAAAAGCATTGCTCGCCTTACTCGTGGCCTTCTCCGCCGCGCTACCATTATTCGCACAGGAAAATCTTGCACCTACGCCACCAATGGGGTGGAACAGTTGGAACATTTTCCAAACAAACATCAATGAACCATTGCTGAAAAGTATGGTGGATGCCTATGTTACTTCGGGGATGAAGGATGCGGGCTATACCTATTTTGTTTTGGATGATGGGTGGATGGGCATGGAAAGGGATGCAAACGGTCAGCTCATCGCCGACCCGAAGAAATTCCCTAACGGGATGAAGGCATTCGCCGATTATGTGCATTCCAGGGGACTGAAGTTTGGTATTTATAACTGCGCCGGAACAAAAACCTGCGCAGGTTATCCCGGAACAAGGGGGCACGAGTATGAGGACGCACGCCTTTATGCATCGTGGGGTGTGGACTACCTGAAATTCGACTGGTGTTATGCTGAAGGGGAGAATGCAAAGGAAGCCTACAAGACTATGAGCGTGGCCCTGAAAGCAAGTGGCAGACCGATCGTTTTCAGCCTTTGTGAGTGGGGCTCAAACCGGCCTTGGTTATGGGCAAAGGACGATGGCCAGTTATGGCGCTCAACGGGCGACATTGGGCCTTACTTTGCCGAAAGCCAGAGCAAAAACGGCTGGAAACCTTTAAGTGTATTGAATATTTTGGACAGGCAGGATAGCATCCGCCAATACGCCGGCCCCGGCCATTGGAACGACCCGGATATGCTTGAAGTGGGTAACGGCATGACCTATAATGAGGATAAGTCACATTTCAGCTTGTGGTGCATGCTGGCTGCGCCTTTAATGTCGGGCAACAACCTGCATACCATGTCGCCGCAGACTACGGGTATTTTGACCAATAAAGATGCTATCGCCATCGATCAGGATCCATTGGGTATGGAATGTTTCAAATATAAAATGAGTGCCGACAGCGTGGAAACCCTGGTTAGGCCATTGGCCAACGGCGACCTGGCGGTTTGTTTCCTGAATCGAATGGATAAGCCACAGAGCATCAGTTTTGACTGGGCTGCTAATGCGATCAATGATGCTACCTCGAAGACTAATGTCGACTTTGCGCAATCAACCTATAAACTGCATGATCTTTGGTCGAAGAAAGATATCGGCACAACCAAAAAGCCGCTGAAACAAACTATTGCGGCACATGATGTGGTGATGCTCCGGTTAATTAGACAGTGAAGCTTTGGCTATAGTTTGGTTTTGGTTGAAACCACCACCACGCTGACACCCATGCAGGCGATCAATATAAATGATGCCCGTAAGGTAGCCAGGTTGGCAACAAACCCGATAATTGAAGGGGCGATCAGGAACCCGGAAAAACCGATAGTGGATACCGCCGCTATGGCCACGCCCGGCGCCATTGTTTTGGACCGGCCGGCCGCGCTGTATATCATCGGAACCACGGATGATACGCCAAAGCCAACCAAAATAAAACCAAATATCGCTGGGAACAGGTAAGGGAAAATAACGGCCGTTAGCAAACCAAGCGCGGTAAGCGACCCGCTGACCTGCAAAATAGTTTTTAATCCAAAACGGTGTGCAAACCAGTCGGCTATGAACCGGCCCGATGCCATGACCAGCATAAAGCAAGTGTAGCCAATACCGATCAGCGCCTTGGATGGATGGATCACATCACGGAAATAGATGGTACTCCAGTCGAACATGGTTCCTTCGCAGATCATCGAACAAAAAGCGATAAGGCCCAATTTGATCAATGAGCTATCCGGCATAACGAATACAGGGCCGCTATCGACGGTTTTATCGTCATTTAGCGAACGGAATGCGACGATAATACTTATAATGATCGCGACTGAAATAAACAGGAAATGATGGAATGGATCAACGCCGTTCGCGATCATGAGTGTGCCAATGCCCGCACCTGCGAACCCCGCGAGGCTCCACAGGCCATGAAAGGATGCCATGATCTGTCTTGAATATAGCTTTTCCGCCGCTACAGCCTGGGTATTGATCGAAATATTGACCGCATTGCTGGAAAAGCCAAAAATCAACAGGACGCAGATGAGCTGAAAACTATTTTGTGCAAGCCCGAGGCCAACAAGAGAGGCCCCGTATACTGTCAATGCCCCAGCCACAAGACGCCGGCTGCCGATCTTAGTGATTACCCAGCCGGAAAACGGCAATGACAACATAAGCCCAACCGGTATTGCGGAAAGTATACCGCCCAACGCAGCAAAGGAAAGCCCAAGATTCTGCTGTATGCTTGCAATGCGCGATGCCCAGCTGGCAAAGCACAGCCCGGCCATAAAGAACATCGCGCCAACCGCAATACGTAAAGCTAACCGTGAATTTGTATCCTGCCGCGCTGCTGTATCCATCCGGAGAAGGTTTTATTAGTGTAAAAAATACACTAAGATGCCTTAACGCAAATATAGTAATTATTCTATAGATGGAAACAAACGGCGCACGGGGTTATCCGCAATCACCGTCCGGTGTACAGCTTTCGCCTTCGATGATGGTCAGTTGCGATTTATTGGTTTGCTGCCACTCCTCAAATGCTTTTTCAAGCGTCTCGGCGAATACGGGAACAGCCTGAGCGCCTGATACTCCGTACTTGCGGTTCATTACAAAGAATGGAACTCCTTGTATGCCCAAATACTGTGATTCGGCAATATCGTGTTTCACGGCATCGGCAAAATCATTGCTGTCAAGTGTTTGCCTGATCTCGTCGGCATCAAGTCCGATAGCTGCACCAAGGTCAATGAGTGTTTGCTTATCATCGGTGTTTTTGCCTTCGGTGAAATAAGCTTTGAATAAAGCTTCCTCCATCGCATCGCCCAGACCATGCTTTTTTGCCAGGTGGCTCAGGCGGTGTGCGTTAAAACTATTAGCGACGATTGCTTTATCAAAATCATATTTCAGCCCGGCCTCAGCTGCCATCGAAGTAACATGATCATTCATCTGGCGCGCATGATCTATGGTTATGCCTTTGCGCTCGGCCAGGTAGTCGTTGATATTGATCTTAGGGTCGGTCACCAGGTCGGGGTTCAACTGGAAACTTTTCCATTCGATCTCAATGTTATCCTTGTGCTCAAATTCCTGAAACGCTGCCTCGAACCTGCGCTTGCCGATATAGCAAAACGGGCACATCACGTCCGACCATATTTCCACCTTCATTTTTTCCATAATACGCTTGGCTCCAAAAGTATGCCGATGGGTCAGTTTGTCAGTAATATGAAAGTAAAAATGCTTTTCTATGCCTTTAATTGCTTTTTTCAAATTATTCGATAACTTAGTTTTTCGGTTACCGATTGCCGTCACCTAATTAATATGAGAAAGAATACCAAGCCGTTTTTATTTTGGTCGGGCATAATCCTGTTATTCCTGCCCGGATTGGTGCATGCCTACCTGCTGATGCCGTTCCCCGGCAGCCAGGATATTGAAGCTATCAAATTCTGCTATTATATTGAAAAAATTGTTTTGCCGCTCCGTATCATAGGTGCAGTGCTGGTTGTTTGGTACCTGGTCAAATATTTCAGAAGTAATTCAACACGAGGAAGGATTTTCAAAGGCGCGGTACTATTACTTTTACTGGGAAGTCTCTATGTAACTGACATACAATTCAAAGCATCCAGCATGTTCGAGGAGCCAAAGACGGTTCGTTTTGCGGATGCTATACATAATAAAGTTCCGGAAAGCTACATTGTGCTCGGGGTGGTGGATCATGGCGTTGCCAAGGCTTATCCGTTGATCTACCTGGGTTATCATCACAAAGTGCAGGATAATGTCGGCACATTGCCGGTATTGGTAACCTATTGTACGATGTGCCGGACCGGCCGGGTTTACAGCCCTGTCATTAACGGTACCAGACAGACTTTCAGGTTGGTAGGGGCCCGTCATTATAACGCGGTAGTGGAGGATGAAACATCGGGCACGTGGTGGTACCAGGCGACCGGCGAGGCGGCAGCAGGACCGATGGCCGGCTCACATTTGCAGGAACTGCCCTATGAACAATCAACGCTGGCATCCTGGCTGGATAAACACCCGGGATCATTGATACTGCAGCCTGACGGGCATTTTAAGGAAGATTATGCCGACCTTAAAAACTATGACCGGGTACAGTCTGTCGACCGCGATTCGACACTGAAAAATAAGGATTCGATAATGCGCAGAAGCTGGTATGTGGGTGTCATTGTAAATAAGCAACCGAAGGCGTATAACTGGCGGAAGCTGGAAAAACAATGGTTCGTAAACGATAAAGTTGGCACAACACCGTTATTTGTTGCTTTGGAGGATGACAGCCTTACCTTTCATGCCTGGAGCCGGAGAGTAGATGGCAAGGACCTGAATTTCATCGTTGATACCACCGGTAATATTATTGATAACGAGACATCATCTGTTTGGAATTGGGACGGAGTATGCACATCTGGCCCTCAAAAAGGCAAGCACCTCGCCAAAATACAGGCCTACCAGGAATACAGGCATTCATGGATGCATTTTCACCCGGGCAGTTTGTTTTGGGAAGGGAACTAAGAAAGACTTACGAAGTTTTTGAAACTTCGCAAGTCTGGATAATTTCAATAGCGATGAGTTTAAACCCATCGCTATTGTTTTTTAAAAGAACACTGCTACCCTTAGTTTAGCAAATATGGGCGTCCCCGGCGTAAAGCTCATCTGGTCAACAGGTGCCGACTCGCTTTTCAGCTGGCTCACTTCTTCCGCTTCGAACTCGTTCCATCTGGTATTCAGCAGGTTTTCGATTGAAAGGCCAACCTCGTAGCGTTTCTGTGTGTAATTGATCTTGAAATCGGTCACAAAATAGCCGTCGGCAGTTAGTGCATTGGTGTTATTGCCCGGCCTGCGGTGCATATAACGATAACTCAATCCTCCGTTGATGCCGTTTGCAAATTTGAAGTCAAGGCCGCCCGTGCTGGTAAAAGTAGGGGCAAGCGCCAGGTAATTGTGGCCCGCTGTACTGTCTACCAATCGCGGTTTTGCGAGGTTCACGTTCAGTTCGGCAAACAGCCAATTGGTCAGTTGGTAGCGTGCCGAAAGATCCGCACCTATTCGCCTGGTTCTGCCTCCCGGTTCAATGTCGCCGTCATCGGTATAGATGAACTCCTGCTGCAGGTACAAATACCACAAGGCTGCATTGATGTACAGGTGCGGGATAGGTTTCCAGTTCAGCCCCAGGTCGGCGCCGTACGCAGCCGGAACGGTTTGCAGGCCGTTATTGCCGATAACTGCAATGGCGTTGTTGGAATGAAACCCTTTTCCTGCTTTCAGGTAAAGTTGTACCTGGTCGTTAGCGGTGTATTGTACATTCACCTTCGGGCTCACAACTACCTGTGTTTTGGTGCTGTCGTGGAAATTGAAGTTGAAATAATCCAGTCGCGAACCCGCATTGATCAGCCATTTGCCTGCTTCAAGCGTTTCGTCCAGATAAACCGCGCTGTTGTTTTGGCGGATGTCGCCTTGGGTAATATAACCCAGGAAATTATACTGTTG
>Ga0157374_10000380_pt1 | contig 40830 bp, 47 predicted proteins | sample M25metaG_FD_115308 | JGI IMG/M metagenome (GOLD analysis project Ga0157374, IMG submission 115308) | Miscanthus rhizosphere microbial communities from Kellogg Biological Station, Michigan, USA - M2-5 metaG | ecosystem: Host-associated > Plants > Roots > Rhizosphere > Soil | place: USA: Michigan...
AAAGTTGTAGGTGTAGTGATCAATCGCGGCGTTGCCCGCCGCAGTCGCACTGACTTGGAAGTTATAGGTGTTGGCCCGTCCGGAAATTGGCGTCTTTTTTAGTGACGTGCAGGAATACGTTGGGGTTATGTTTGCGCCGATAATAGGATTACCGCAGGAGGTCAGTACAGCAAACTGCATAGCGCCCTGGGCATTAAACATCACCATAACTGGAATACTGTCCGACACAAAAACCTTATTGCTAAAGTTGCCGTAATAGGTAACACCGTTGATTGTTTTCTGGGTCACGCCAGCGCCCTGGAAAGAAGCTAACCGCCCAATACTATAACTATTAGTTGCTACAGTTTGGCCATCGACGACAATCCGGCCGTCCTTATAGGCAGTCCCAAGCCGCGCCGAAGCAATAAATTTATTGTAGTCTGCCGGGACTAAATTGTACGCTGAATAGATCGCCTGCAGATCGTTGTGACCGTTATTGCTGACGTTGGACTTTACCTGAGCAATGAAATGCTCGGCCATGTCCTGATTGCCGGAACCGCCAAATCCACAGTGAATAATAGCGTTATCATCACAGTCCGCCGCGCTGACCTTCGGGCTCAGCCCGCTCAGCAGCCCGGCACCGAGTACAACGACCAAAACGCTTACGCCGACATAAAGTTTCTTTTTTTGAGATGTTAGCCGGCGTATGAGATTCATAGTGCAAAGGCTCCTTATTTTTTGAGGGCTGTTTTTGTAGTTTTTACTAATTGCAATGTAGCATCTAAACTTGACGTCTGTCAATCTTATTGTTCTTATACGCCTGCATATAAAAAGCCCCTCTGGAAATCAGAGGGGCTTTTCGTAAGGAGTTTGTCCTTAGAGCGGTCAGTCAATGCTCGTTAAACTATGCCGATAGTAGCACATTTTTGCGCTTATGGCTAGCCGCTTATCCACAGCTTTAAAAAGCTAAGTGGATTTACTGGCGAGCAGAAAGCTTACGGCTCAGGAACAAACGGTGGGCAAACGCACCCAGGACAGCGACAGCGGCGAAAATACCGACGACGTCACCGGCACCGGTGTTAGCCAACTGGGTTGGCTGACTTGGGGTGCTGGGTGGGGTAGGTGTACCAGAAGGCGTAAAGCTTACGGTCTGGCTGCAGTTACCACTGACGTTGACAGTCTTACCGCCAACTTTGAAGTTGGAAAGGGTGATTACAAATGAACCATCCTTGCCATACTTGTGCGGTTGGCCAACAAGATTGTTAGTAGTTACGGTAGAGCTATCGCCCCAATCCAGAACTACGCTATCAAGCTTGCTGTTATCGCTAGCAGTAAACTTGAAGGTATCAACCTTAACCGTGCGGTTGTCACCAGTTGTAACGTGGAATGCGTCACAGCTGAACGTTGGCTGGTTGGGGGGCGTACAAACCTTGTTTACAGTAGTGGTAGCAGTGTTAAAGTACTGCTGCATACTTGCAGGTTGGGCTATCGCCATGTTCGTTAAGGTGTTAGTGCCACAAGCCAGTGTATCGGCGTTGGCAACTTTAGCCTGAAATTCAATTTCTGAACCGGCATTTGGCGTAAAGCTTCCGGTATCAACACCACCTTGTGCAATCGTGTCGAGCACTTTTACACCGTTGATGTTGCTGGAATCGTACAAGTAAGTCGTGCCAGGAACAAGGGTTAAACCAGCAGGCAGGTTATCACGAATGATAACGTGAGTCTGAGTAGTGTTACCAGTGTTGGTGTACGTTAACAGGTACTTCAGCGTATCGCCAGGGTTGGCGGTGTTACTAGTAGACCACTTATCGCTTTCACCAAGTTTTTCAACTTGCTTTACGATCTTGACACCAGGAATCATAACTCGTGCCTGGACGACAATAGAGCCGGCCTGGCAAGGGTTTTCATTTTCTAGTACTAAACCATTGGAACCGGTAACGACTGCATCAGAAACTTTCTGAATCGTAGTCATTGGGCCGTTAGCACTTACGGCGTGCTTCCAGGTAGCGGTACCAGGAATATATTGCAGGTAAGCGTCAGAACGGTTCAAAGTAACTTTGGCACTGCCGTTAACCGTATTACTGTTATCACTTGCAGTGGTCGTAGTAATAGTTTGGTTAACCCCAGCGGTGCTAGGAATGTTAATTTTTACGCGAAGGTTGTTGGCGGTTTTACCCGAACCAGCAACTTCATCATTGTTATATACAACCTGTACTGCAACGACTTCGTTGTAGCTGGCAGTTGTAGATGCGCCCCAGTTGGAACTGGCAACGCTGGCGTTGGCGACAGTAGTGTCGGCCTCGATCTTCACCATATCAGCAGCTGAAGCAGCTACCGGTAGCGCAATCGCAAGTGCTACAAGAGCACCAGCAACTAAACGCTTGGGAAGACTATTGAATATGCGTGAAAGTTTCATTTCACACCTCCTAAATTATCTAAATTAATTACATTAATCTTGTGCGTTACGTTTGCCCAAATTGTTAAAGGTCACGAAACCGTAGCGCTAGTCGTAAAACTATCGTACGAAGCCTGTCCTCACAGTTTCAAACATACTTTAGCACAAGTACAAATATATGTCAATATTATGCTAAAGCTTGTTTAAGCATTAGCCCGTTTGTCCAAATTGTTAAGGGGCGTTACTGGCCAGGCAACAGATGATACACGCGGCCAATAAGTCAGATCGTTACATGTTATTTAGGGTGTTTTGCGTAGGGGTGGTAATTGGGTTCTTGTTGGGGGTTTAGGAAGCCGAGGCGTCCAAACTTAACAAGTCCATATCGACCACTCCTACGCGGGTTGCGTAACACCTTGGGGGTTCCTCCTGACGGAGAAACATCGTTTTCTATGCACTGCGACAGCTACAATCCCAAAAATGGGAGAGCCGAAGGATATTCAGTTGTACTTTAGGAATGCGACCGATGGGTCGTGGGGGATGGCCAGCTCAAGAGCTAGTCATCTTCATCAGGCGAACCTGACGAAATCACTGTAAACAGTAATCCCCACGAACCAAAGATCCCCCTTGCTCAGCAATGTCCACCATGAACTGGTAGGACTGTACCGATGTGCTGATGCACCGGTGCTCACTCAGTGACGAGTGGGCAGTGGCGTCGGAGTGTTCGTTTCCGAGCCGTGGTTGGTATCCGTCGGACCGGGTGGCGTGGTGATGCCGCCCGTGGGTTGGGTACCAGGCTCCGTGGTCGCGGGGCCGTTTCCGCCTGTTGGTACGCCGGATGCTCCCGTTGCCGGGGCCGGCTTGGACTGTGAGGCACTCGTCTTGCTGATGCAGGGACACGTGGAGTGTCCTGCAGGCGGAGTCGAGTGCGACGTCGACGGTGGAGTGGAACCTCCGCAGTTGTTGCATCCCTGGTTCGGGGTGCTGCTGGAGGGCGCGGGCGCGGACGACTGGGGAGTCGACTTGCCCTGCTTGATGCAGGTGGGGGTCACGAAGACCTCCGGTCGCATATCTCCCGTATTGGCACCGATCTCCTTCAGCGGAGCGCAAGCGCCCTTCTGAGTGACTGCCAATACCAGCGCGGTCAGGTTATCCGGGAGCTTGGGGTTGAGCCCAGCCTCGGGGAGTCCCTTGCCGACCATGCAGTAGTTCAGGCAGTGCCAGTTCTGGACGCTCGGAAGCGCCTTGATGGCAATCGGGTCGAGCACGCTGATGAGCGTGTCGATGGCCTCGGCCTCGTGCTGCCAAGCGGTGTTCTGCTTGACGTACGCGGTGGCCTGGGCCTCCGTAACACCTTTCGGATCGAACATCGCTCCGAAAGACATCGCCCTGTCATTGATCGTGGTGGCATCCGCGGCGGGCTGCAACCAAGAGTTGTACGACAGGACCGACACATTGCCGACGTGAAGTCCGGCGAACATGTTCTCCCACACAGACCCGAGGTACGGGTCGATGCAGATGGCGATTTGGAGCGACTGCCGCTTAGCGGCGGGAGTGCTCCCGGGCAAGCCCGTACTGATCGCGTCCGTCCACTGCCGAAGGCTGGAGTTGCCCTTCTGGACAGCTTTGCGGACGCCGATGTCGTACAGGTAAACCTGCTTCACCACCTTGATGTCAGCCCCCTGGAGGAGGTCGACGCAGTTCACCGACGGGGACTTGTAGTCCACGGTCAGCTTCTTGATGGTGTCGCTGTTGGGGGCCGGTGGCGGCGTGGTAGAACCGGTCGGGCTCGCGCTAGACGAGTTTGACAAGTCCTTCACTGCCGCGCTTGCACCGGATCCCTGCTGGTTGCCACCCCAGATCAAGCCCGCCGTCACCAAAACGACGATTGCTGCAACAATCACCCCGATGAGGGTGGTGCTGCTGTGCAACCGCACGGGTGCGGGCGGCGGCGGAGCGGGCTGGAGGTACTGCGGGGGGGCCTGCCACGGGGGCTGGCCCTGGATCGGGTTAGTCATCTAGCTCACCTGTTTCTCTACTCGGTTCGAATGTCTGGTTTGACAATTAGCGGGACGTGGGTGGATTGGCCACCTTCATCGGAGTCGGTCCGACTGAACCCAAGGATCTGGGCACGTTCCGTGCAGTTGGTTAGCGACGTTCTACATCGTCGTCGTGCGTCCTACCTGCTGTTACGGCTGGTTCGGCTGCTGACCAGGGTAGTAGGTCGGCGAACCGTAGACCGGCTGCTGGGGCTGACCCTGGGGGTAGCCCTGCTGCGGCGGGGTCCACTGGACCGGGCCCTGCGGCTGGTAGGGGTACTGCTGCGGTGCACCGTACGGCGCCGGCGCCTGGGGGGCGGTCGGCTGGTACGGCTGCTGGGCCGGGGCGGCGGGAGCGGCCGGCGGCGGGAGGTACATGACCATGGTCGGCTGACCCTGGCCCTGCACGTGACCCTGCGGCCGGTTGTGCATCCTGCGGGACCGCCGGTTACCCAGCGCCAGGAACAGCAGGGCGAAGAGTCCCATCATCAACAGCAGGAACCACGTGTCATGGACGAAGTTGCCATGTCCATGCGCGAGGCTCCTGACTATCACGGTGGCGACCCATCCGACAAGGATGCCGACGAGCGCCAGCGCGCCGAGGACGACGTAGTCCTGGTTGGCGCCGTGGAGCTGACCCTGCTGGTGGTACGGACCGGCCTGCGGGGGCTGGCCCTGCGGCTGGCCCTGGGTGGGGCAGGCCTGGGGCTGACCCTGTGGCGGGTAGGGGTACTGCGGCTGGCCCGCTGCCGGTGGCGGCGCGAAGCTCAGCGGCACCTGGTACTGGCCGATCAGGGTCTGGGCAGTGCCATAGGCCTGAGCGATCTGGTACTGAGCGCGCTGCGCGGTACCGAAGCGGTTGCCCGCCTCGACGGTGTAGCCGACACCCAGGTCGACGTTGGTGCGAGCCTCCGCAAGGAGGTCGACGGTTGCCTGGACACCGGCCGGGTGCTGCGGGTTGGAACCTGCGGGTTGCGTCATTTCTTTCTCTTTTCCGAATCGGGAAGAACATGTTTCTGCAACGTGGCGGGATTGCACACGTGCAGTCGAACTAGCTGGAGGTAGAGCGAGTAGTGCTTGTCTAGGGGCAACCTGTCTATATGTTCTAGTTGGTTACGGGCATGCTACCGATTACTGCTAAAGTAGTCGGCACTATGCCCGTAAACAGAACTAATAACCAAAAAAGATTTACTAAAAGTACTAAAACTGAAATATCTGTTTGCAAATAGCAAACGATTTGCATAGTGTTACGCATTTTCTGCAACGGGAGTATTAGGCGAGCGACGTTCCAGTAAAGGAGCTACTGCTCTAAAGCCCAACACTAACAACCAATGCAGACCATCTAGTACTAGCGTAAGCTTTATAGGGCTTACTAGCGCCAACCACCCCTGTTGTAAGGCGGCTAGCCATCTAATACCAGCTGATCTGCATTGATCTGTTACAGAAGCCTCTACCCCTTACGGAGTAAAAGCGCCACATGAAAGTACTTGAGTGCCAGGTGCGATTTATCTTCGAGAAGCGGACCGAGCCGTACCAAAGGTACGGTGAGGGAGCATCACAGAAGAAAATCGTGCTTGGTGCCAAGAAGTCTGCCGTAACAGATGTGTTACATCTGTGCAGATAGACTGGTACTTCCCATGTGGGTAAATACTATGTAATGATCTGACTTATTAAGTTACTCCCGGTCTGGTCGGATTCCGGAACGTACCGTAGTTAAAAGTGTAAAAAAAGCAATAAGCAGGTCGTAACCTTCTTATTGCCAGTCATGCCACCTCTGTTCAAGTACGCCCGTCACGAGATTACTTCTCACACCCGTAAACTAGGATGCTTATAATGTACCACAAAGGTGCAAAAAAGTCAACTATATCATAAGCACTATGACAGTGGTGCAAAGTGCTTATGCTGCAGGTTTTTGAATTGGGACGGTTAATTTCGATTTGCTAAAGCTGAAACCAAAGGTACTGCCCTTGCCTTCATGGCTCTCAAAGATAAGCGCACCGCCCTGCGCAGCTATGACTTTCTTGGCCATGAATAAACCCAAACCGGTACCGTCTGGCCGAGCCTTGCGAGCATTACCGGCGCGGTAAAATTTAGTAAACAAATGCGGCTGCTCGGCCCGCGGCACGCCAATGCCGTTGTCTACAACGCGTAGTTCAATAGTCGTTGGCTTGTCGATTAGCTTGACGCGAATGTGACCTTTTGGTCGGGTGTAGTAAATGGCATTATCCATGAAGTTCATAATAACCTGGCGAATTTTGGTCTCGTCGAACATGAGCGTCGGGAAATGCTTGGGCTTGGCGTAGCTGAGTTCAATATCGCGCGAGCTGGCAGTTTCCTTGAGCTGCTCGACCTCGTCGGTTATAACATCAGCCAGATTGATGGCCGAAGGGTCAATAATAAACTTGCCAGTCTTGAGTCGTGACACGTTCAAAAGGTCTGATATTAAGTACACCATGCGCTGCGAACTGGTGAAGGCCTGGTTAAGCAGTTGGCGTTGAGCAGGCTTAATGGTGCCGGCATCGCCCTCTAGTACCAGGCTCAGGTAGCCTTTGACGCTAGTTAGCGGTGTCCGCAACTGGTGTGAGGCCATACTAATAAAGTCATCTTTGGTCTCATCCAACTCTTTGAGCCTTTTGTTAGAATGGCGCAATTGCACCAGTACCCGCCGGTTTTCCTCGAACAGTAAGCGGTTATCCAGAGCTACCCCTATGGGTTTGCCCAGCCGTTCCAGTAGTTCGGAGTCTTTGGGTAACAGTTCAGAAACGTCAGAGTAAAAGCCGGCTACCAGCAAGCCCACCAGGCGTTGACGGGCAATAAGCTTGACGACATGGAGCGATTTGATCGGTAGGCGGCTGTTCATAAGCTTAGCGGTGGCCGTGGAGCAATTAAGAAATCGAGCAATATCGGCCGCGTCGAGGTTACTAACGCTAATCGTCTGGCTGCTAAGGGGGGAAGCCAGCCACATATCCGCGTCTAGGCTTAGCTTTGGCAAGGGGGGAAGGCCAAAGGTGTCGCCAGGGAGTTGGCCTTTGGCACTCCAGCCGTATAGCTCCAGGGGGGCATCCGGCGTGGTCGAGCGGGTCAACAGCGCAATTAGTGGGTAGTCGGTGTTATCAGTTACTACCTTGGTAATCTGTTCACAGACAAGTTTCAGGGAATCTTGCGATTCGAGTACAATCGCGTCAATTGCTCTTAGCAGCGACAGGGTCTGATTGGTTTCCGCCAGTTCGCGGTTACGGCGATACATTTCAGCAGTAACATGCTCGAGGTCCTGTTCCAACTGCTTGCGGCGGCGGAACGTCCGCGGAGACATTTTTAACTGCTTGTCTGCCATACTACCCTCCTAGCGGCGCTTATTATTAGTTATTATCTGAGCGTCTGGGGTAAGCGGTCTGGCTGCAAACGACCTATCAGCGATGAGGCAGCTTCCTTGGAGACTTCGACCGAAATCTGTCCAAATAGGCTTTTGTAGGCCTGTACTAAAGTATCAATAACCTGTACTGGATCGCCCTGAATGCCTATCTGGCGTTTTGGCCAGTCAATAGTGAGGCCGGCTATCTGCTCGGCCTGCTCAATTGCCACCGGCCCAATGATCGCTTCCTGGTGGCGAATAATGCTTTCAACAATCTGACTATAGATATCCATGATACTTCAGGCTTCCTGCTCTGGATTGGTTTTAGGTAACGCTTGTGACTTTGTATCAAAGCCAGAAACACCAAACACAATAAACATCCATGCCGTGGGCAAGACTAGATCTACCCAGTGCCCATTGTAGTAGCTTCCAACAGTGGTAGTATACGAAAAGGTGAAATCACCCACGAACAAAACGAGCAGCCCAAAAAGGATGCTTAATGTGGGCAGCTTGAGCTTTCCTCCAAGATACTTGAAGGAAAGGCCATAAATAAGCAAGGACAGCAGAAAGATCAAAAGATCACCTATTGGATAAGCGAGATCGAAGAACAGCTTTAGCCCGCCTTCCTTAAAGTCTATAGATCCACCACGGGCTACAACAATCAAGAGATAATATGCAGCAACTGCCGCAATTAGGGTAATGACGAGGGCAATTATTTTTCCGGCTCTATTTTTTAATGAGAGCCGCGCACCAGTTGCTTTTGACAAATTAACCAAACCAAGAGCCAGGAATGGAAATGATAAGCTGTAGCCAACATCGGCAAACGATGGATACGGAACATCTACTTTGCTAATAATGTTATAGTACAGCGACCAAAGCATTTGACCCGTGCCCCAACAGATTGCTCCAATAGAGATAAAGAGAACCGCCCTGCCCACATAGCTTTTTGCCCATCCCCACTGCTTCGCCTTGGTAAGACCATGGATGCCACCAGCTAACGGTATTAAACCCAATGCAACCTGATACATCGCTCCGCCGAGTGTTATATCGCCATGAGAGTTTGCTTTACCAGTGATTGCAAAATACGTCCATAAGGCAGCCACAAACAGATAATAAAATAGGATTGTTTTTGTGCCTTTGATGTTTTTCATTTGCCTAAATATTTACTTAATTTACTTATTCTAAGATGATTATGCTTCTTGTAAAAACTAATGTCAATATAAGCAAGGCACTATTTTACAACCTTGACGGATTCCATGGAGCTGTCGCTGGCGGTAATGTGAATATTTGGATATGACCGTAAGCTAAAGTAATATTCAACCACTTCCTGCGTAAATTCTTCACCTTTTATTGTGGTAGGTATCCCAGGGGGAAACGGTGTGATGTATTCAGCAGAAATACGGCCGACTGCGTTCTGTAATAGAACCTTCTCTGTCTGACTTGATAATAACTTCGTGACTTCATTTATCTCTAAGACTTTAGGGACGTTCGTTGGTATATGAAAGTTAAGTTCGGCTGATATTTTGCCTTGTCGTGGCAGTTGCGCTATTTCCGAAAGTGCATGTACCGTTAGGATCACGTCGTTCATCGTTGCCCGAAATGGTACCAGAAAAAGAATTGTTTTTATATTGAATGCTTCAACAACAATCTGATATTTCTGTTCCAGGATCCGTGCAACTTCACAACCATTAAGACCTGCCTCAGCAGTATCAACGATGACTTTAGTTTCGTCCCGCTCTTTTATGGGCGGGTGATTTTTTTTAAGATAGCTTGTTGAGACAATGCCAAAGCCATCGACTTTTTCTATGCCTTCCTTGAGGCATTTTGCAATCATAAGTATATGATCAATCTTATCTTTTCCTTTTTTTGCCATATTTTCTCGTGCAGCGTCTAGGGATGCAAGCAGCATGTAGGAGGGGCTGCTTGTTCCTAAACTCCTATAGGAGTCGATGAGTAAATCGCTGTTGATCCTTCCATTCTTCCAATGGATCATGCCCGTTTGCTGAAGAGAGCCTCCTTGCTTATGCGTGCTTTGTACGCAAATATCCGCCCCGGCATCCATGGCAGAGGTAGGTAATTTGCTTGAAAACTGTAAATGTGCGCCCCATGCTTCGTCGACAAAAACGATTAGTTTTGGGTAGCGGCTACGTATGGTCGAGATTATTTTTTTAAGGTCGATGCACATTCCTTCGTATGTAGGGTTAGTGAGGAGAAGCACATTTGGCTTAAATTTATCAATTCCTTCATATATTTGTTCTTCGGGATTCGGAAGAAACAATTGGTGCTCTTGGTTGATATTTGTTTCTAGAAAGATAAGGTTTATGCCGTAATCTTCGCAAGCCACAGCGATGGAGCGATGAATATTTCTACCTGACAAAACCCTAAGATTGGGGATTTGTTTGCTTAAGGCTCGAAGTACCATGAGATTACTACCAGTGCTGCCGTTGACAGAGAATAGCGTGTGGTCAGCTCCGTACACCATAGCCGCGTGATCATATATTTTTTTAAATACACCTGATGGATCCGATGGATAGCCTAACGATTCAAATGATATAGAAGCGTCGGATGCATAGGGATTTTTTACCTGCGAAAATGTCAAATCTATAGAGGGGGTACACCAGCGAATGGCCTTGTGTGTAAAATGGTTTAACGCATGAGTGAGGTGGGATTTTGGATGTTTGATATGTTTGTTTGTTGTCATCTTGATATGTTAAATTTATGTTTTAGGTCGTGGTAGCCAAGAATACTATACCAGTAATTATAATAATACAGCTTGCTGTTTGAAGTGTTGTCATTTTTTCCTTTAAAAACATACGGGCCAGTATAATTGTGACCAACGAAGAAGCTCCACTCAGAACCGCCACAATGCTAGCGTGGGTAGTACTTGCATAGCCAAGGGTTATAGCTAAATATGCGCCCACTTCTCCTATGCCTATGAGCCACAAGAATCTCCACGCCCTTGGTTTAATTCTCCAGATATCAGTTTTTGTCTGCTTGGCCAGTACATATGCCGATAGTGTCATAAACAGGAACATAAACGATGTATAAACCAGCCAGTCTTTGTTCTGGGTAGTTTTGTCCCATCCTAGCGTCCAAATGGCAGCAAGTAAGGTGGCTATTATTATTTCTTTAAGCCCGGCCACAGCCTTAAGGCGAATCCGACCTGCCCTTAGACTTTTTAGATCCAGATTGATTAGTATTGTCCCTATGAATATAAGAGCCAAAACAGGTATAAACGTTACGCGTAACACTTCGCCAAATAGCAGCACAGACAGCAGGGCAACAATTCCGGCAAACGAAGCAAAAATAGGGCTCAAAATGGAGACCTCTCCCTTTTCAAAAGCCTTGTACGCAAAGTAATACACGACAGTTTGTAGCACCCCAAAGCAAATAAGCCTTAGCCACTCCTCTAGACTCCCAGGAAGCAATGCAGCATTATGGACTATACCTAGCCTCGAAAGTAACAGAGCAAAAAGTATCACTGAGCCAAATATATGAGCCCATACCAGACTCGATATTGTACCTACGATATCAACTGACTTTTTAGCGGCAAACTCTGAAAATCCCCACCCTATCATTCCACCAAGTCCTGCCAAGACCGCAATAAAAAGTGTACCGTGCATGTTAGTTTAGCCTTATAATGATGATTGATTAACTATAACAGCTAGGTGGATACCGTGCCAAAAATAGCCATCATAGAAGATGACCCAGCCATTTCCCAGATGTATCGCTTCAAATTTGAGGCCGATGGTTACGATGTAGAAACAGCCGAAAACGGCAAATTAGGTCTGGATCTGGCCAAAAATATGAAGCCGGACATTATTTTGCTGGATTTGATGATGCCGGAAATGAACGGTGACGAGATGCTGGCGCTGATGCGCAAAACTGCCTGGGGCAAGGATATTAAGGTCGTTATCCTGACCAACAAGGGTGAACAAGAGATCCCGGCAGGTGTTAAAGACCTAGGGGTGAGCGCCGTCATACTAAAGGCTGACATGACTCCGCGCCAGGTTGCCGAAGTCGTCCAAAAACACCTGAAAGCCTAAGCTACTTTTCAACAAACTACAGATATAGTATTATGTAGTTATGTCTTATCTTGCACTAGTAACATTTGAAACCAAGAAGGTACTCAAGCTCCAGCCGTAGTGCCGATTATTTGTATACCCAAAAAGCCCCGCACTACGGTACGGGGCTTTTTAATGTATCAAATTTACGGAGATTACTATGAGTACACCAGATACTAACAGTTCAATTGGGGCTTCGTGGCCACCGATTGAAGCGTCTAATAATCGCTTGCGAGGATTTTACGATTTACCAGTGAACGATCAAGCTGAAGCCGTTAACTTTGCTAATGAGTTTTTTTACTACCAAAGTGTTGTGACAGATCATCCAAGCATTGATCGGCTCAGTATTCGCCTCATCACAGATATTAGGCAACTTGCGATCTTAGAGTCGCTGGGTGTTACCATCGAAGCGGCTATACCTCTACGTAGTAACCCAGATCAACTGCTTACCTATACTGCTTGGAATGCTCCAGCACGACAAGCTTCAGAGGCCGACCTACAGCGTCATTGGCAACTACTAACGCGCACCGTTATCACTGCTGAGCCACAGAGAGCCAATTTACCCCACGGCCTTACAGCTCAAATCATTGATGAGCAAGTGCCAGACGAAGCACGGTTAGCATTAAGCCCAGCCTTTGCCGAACTGTACGCTAACTTTGGTTATAACCCTGATGAAACCGCCGAGTTAGTAACCAATCCAGCCAATACTATTGCCTATATCGCCGACGAAACCGGGATACTTTCGACAGCCATGGCCGAACGGGCAACTATCAAGCTTACCGGCCAATCCGATCTAGAGCTTGCCGAAGTTACTGAAGCAATCACTCGACCTGATCAACGTGGCAATGGCCTATATACTGCTATTTCGGATCATCTAGTACGACATTTACTAGAGCACCAGACCCTGGCACTTGATGCTCTGTATGGAGAAAGTAACCTAGCAATGGTGGGAGTCATTAGGGCGGCCCGTCATAATGGTCGGCGCTTTAGCTTCCAGGATCGACGACAACTTGGGATAAACCAACCATATTTTGGTATCCTGCCGCAGAACTTCCATGTTACCGACGGCCAGGAAACTCGTCCATATAACGATTTTGCTCTGTCATACTATCCGTTAGGAGCATCGGCATGACAACGCAACTTCACGAACCACTACACGGCGCTTTTAGGCATTCTCGAATACTAATTCTTAATTTTGATGATATACCACTCGGTACTCCAGCTGATGAGAGCATAGCCTTGTATTTTCAAAGAGCCAAAGCTGCTGGTGGTGACCCAAAATTACCAACGCTTCGGCAGAAATTTAACAATCGAGTACTGGATAAGACGGGAGCACGCTACCTGATTGGCCAATATCTTGAAGATCGGGCGTCGATGCTTGTTGGCTCTGAAATTCACCGGCAAGGTCGTACGTTACACCTGGGCATTGATGTGTTTTGTAAAGAGCTGGAAGCAGTCTACGCACCATGCGACGGCACCATCGTACGGATTGGTCAAGAACCAGAAGATCACAGCTTCGGACACTTTTTAATCCTGAAACCGGCAGATAGTACGTTGCCGTATCTGTTATTTGGCCACCTAGATCCTTATAGCCATGAGGTGGGCCCAATCCGGGCCAAGGAACAAATTGCAACTATTGGTGACTACAAAAATAATGAAAATGGGGGCTGGTCACGCCATTTGCACTTGCAGATGATGCGCGACCTACCGGCAGAAGATGAAGCACTACTTGGCTATGCACCAACGAACAATACCCAAACCCGATTAGCCTACCCTGATCCGATGAAATTTTTCAAGGATTGGCACCCTGCTTCGAGCATGCCATACTTGGTGTGATGAACAATACCTTTACCTACAAGTCGTTCCGAGTGGCCGAGGACAGGCGGACCGTGTCGTTTGATTATGTTATTACGCAAGCCGGACAACAGTACCATTTAACCGAACAACTGATCTTTCCGGTTGATCTGAAATCTACTGGAGCACAGCAGGCCAGCTTGCGGGCGCTGCATTTGGCACTTGGCGTCAGCTATTACAAGATATTTGTAAGCCCGGCCATTTCGCATCCATATAAGATGGATGAGGCGGAAGCAATGTTTTGGAACGATGTCTGGCGCGGGGGGTACGGCGAGTTCTTATACATCAATAAACTAGCGCCAACGGTGTTGGCCGCATTTCAGGCTCAAGATGGCGTGAGTTATGACATTTTAGATGAATCGACGACTAGCGGCGTTATTTTGGGAATTGGGGGCGGTAAAGATTCAGTCGTGGCCGGTGAACTCCTGAAAACTATCGGCCAGGATGTTGAAGGCTTTGTGATGGCTACCGGTGAACAGCGCGGGCAGGCCCAGGCCGTGGCCGACGTCATGCAAGTACCACTGCACGTTATTGAACGGCGACTGGACAAGCAACTGCTGGATTTGCAGGAAATGCCCGGTGCCTATAAGGGCCACATCCCAATTTCATTGATTTTTGGCCTGGTTGGTACGGTACTGGCACTGGCTAGCAACAAAGCATCGGTAGTGGTGGCCAACGAAGCCAGCGCCAGTACTCCGCGAATTGACAGTGAACATGGTGCCGTGAATCACCAATGGAGCAAATCATTCGGCTTTGAGCAGCAATTGCAGCAGTATATTCATGGGCAGGTTAGTCCAGCTGTTACCTATTTTAGCGCTATTCGCCAATTAACTTCGGTAGGTGTGGCGAAATTATTTGGCCGTTTGCCGCAGTATTTTGAAGTCTTTACTAGTGATAATTTTGTGTTTAGGATTGATCCAGCCAAGCGGCCAAACGCCCGCTGGAGCCTGGAAAGCCCCAAAAGCCTCAGTAGTTTTATATTGCTGGCCCCCTGGCTCAGTGAGGCCGATATGTTACGAACCTTCGGCCGCGATTTCTTAGGGGAACCGGAGCTGGAGACATTATTTTTGGAGTTAACTGGTCAGCAAGGTGAGCCACCCCTGGACTGCGTGGGTACGGTAGAGGAATTGGTGTTATCACTTAATCTAACAGCCAAGCAGAACAAGTTTGCTACCAGTATACTTATGAAACTGGCTGTCGAGCGTGGGACTATCGCTGATAAAGATTGGCAAATCGAGCTGGATGCCATGCTTGGTTTGCAGCCCGACCAGGCGTTGCCACCGGAGTTAGCGGCGGTTATCGACCAAAAATTAACCGAGGATTTACGCTCATGAGCTGGGATTTAACGGAATTTAGTGGCAAAGCTGTGGTATTTGTAGGCGCCGGCAAAGGCCGCGCGATGGCCGGAATTCAGGAATTTCTACAAAAGCACGCCCAGATCACGTCATTTACAGGGGTAGACAAACAACCTGATGCCAAGGATCCGCTGTGGTTTTTGCACGATTATGACCCGCGCCACACTATTTTCATTAAAAATGAGGGTATTCCAGGAACAGAGCTATCGGTCCCGTATATAACTCCGCTGCAGCTATTCTTTCGACTACTGCCGCAAATTGGCGCTACGACGGTCGGCATCACCGGAACAAAGGGCAAAAGCACTACCGCCGCCTTGACGGCGCACATACTGGAAACCGCCGGGAAGCGTGCGGTATTGGCCGGTAATATCGGCGTTTCACCACTGATGATGCTAGACAGTGCTACGGCTGACACTATCTTTGTACTGGAATTTTCCAGCTATCAGTTATCTGATATGACTGTTAGTCCGCACATCGGTACCTGCCTGAACCTGTATAACGATCACACTGATTGGCACGGTTCACTGGAAGGTTACTGGGAGGCCAAGCATAACATTATGCGTTTTGCTGGTGTGGACGATATTTTTATATATAATCCCGATTTTCCGGAGTTGCAACGCTGGGCCGATGAGGCAAGTTGCATTACCATTGCTATTGATCCGAGTAAGGCGATTGACTTGTCGCAGGCCCAGTTATTCGGCGATCACAACAAATTGAACGCTTTAGTAGCTCGGGAAATTGCTCGCCAGTTTGACGTCCCAGACGATATATTTCAGTCAGCGCTCAACTCCTTCCAGCCGCTGGAACACCGGATGCAGGTAGTTGCCACTAAGCAAAGTCGCACCTATATTGACGATGGCATTGGCATGACGCCCGAATCTACTACTGCTAGCATCACGGCGATTGCTCAAAAATTTGGATTGGTCGGCTGCCTGCTTCTGGGCGGCCAAGATAGAGATTACGATTATAGCGAGTTCATGAAATTTGTAGCCAGCCAGCAGATTCCGGTGCTTGTCTTATTCCCCGACACGATTGCTAAAATGAGAGCCTCCCTCCCCCCTGGCTATCAGCCAGATATATTTGAAGCAACAGATATGCAGACGGCAGTTACCTACGCCAGCACGCATGCACCGGAAAACTCAGTTGTACTCCTAAGCACTGCTGCCCCCAGTTATTCACTGTGGAAAGATTTTGAAGACAAAGGCGATCACTTCCAAGCGGCTGTTAACGCCCTTTGATACAAGTCAGGCTTTCATACCAAATAAACCCCTGCAAAGCAGGGGCCTTAGGGGGAGGAAGGAGCACATTCGAATTCATTTCGAATTGCTCGTGGAGGGGTTGGCCCCTTCTATATTTCTTGCAGCCCGAATAACATTTTCAAACAGAGCGCAAATAGTTAAGGGACCGACGCCACCTTTGGCGGGCGTAATGGTAATGTCATCGCGTTCGTAAACGGCTGGGGCTAAATCGCCGACCGTTTTACCCTGCTCGCCGGCCACACCGGCATCTACCACGACGGCCTTGGCCTTTAACATGTCGGCTGTTATGAGCCCTGGCTGACCGGTGGCGGTGATAATAACGTCTGCATCTAGCAATATTGGGGCAATATCGGTGGTTTTATTATCCAGCACCGTTACATCATATTCGGAACTGAGGAGTATCCGTTCCAGGGGTGCACCGACCAATTTACCACGGCCGACTAGTACAATCTTCTTACCCCGTAGTTCGATATTATAACCGGCCAGCAGCCACATTATGGCCATAGGTGTTGCGGGGTCATATATGGCATTCACGCCGAGTGCATCAACATCTTTGGCGGGAGCAACCAAATCTACAATTTTCTCAGTCTCGCTCGGGTCTTCTAGGGGCAACTGGACAATAATGCCATGCACTGTTTTATCGGCATTCAGGCTTTCTATCAGGGATGGCGCTTCGGCTTGGGAAATCCGGTGAATAACAACGTCAACTAGTATATCGGCGCCGTAGCGCTTTTTCATGCGCATGTATACCTCGATAGCCGGATGCTCAACAGTAACTACAATAGCCAGTTTAGGCATAACCTGCCACGCCTGGCGCAAGGCGCGGACTTGGTGCGCCTGGCGCTCTTCGATAAACTCGGCTAATTCACGGCCATCTAATAATTTCATGATGAACTTTATTGTAACAGAGCCCTGATTTAGTGCTCGTACTACTAAATGCTTTGAAAAGACTGAAGCTTGTAGTATAAATGTCAGCAAGGAGCGAAAAAACAAATGCAACCAGATGATCTAACACCTCAGCCACGCCAATCACATGAACCTAAGCCCGCGGAAACACCCGCGCATAGCCCACAACCACTTGACCATACCCAGCCCGGTGTGGTGTACTCTGACGTGCAGTCAGCAGCACCGCAACCTAGCGTCGTGGCTCAGCAGCCGGTGGAGCACACCCCACCACCCCCGCCACCAGTCAATCCTGGGATAGTAAGTGATGAGACTGGCGATTATGCGTCTAACCCGTTCAAAGCAGTCTCGCTTGGCCTTGGTCAGGCGCTTTCAGTCAATCCGGTTACATCGCTTAGTATAGTCGGACTCGGGGTCTTAAGCGCAGTAGCCGCTCTGGTGATATTTGTAGGCCTTGGGGCTATCCTCAGTCTTGGTTCGGCTTTCGGTATTTTAGCTATGGTGCTGGCGATAATAAGTGTCGCACTGATACTTATTAAACTGACGGCCGCCAGCATTGTCGTGCACCTGCATAGCATTGCCGGTGAATCCATTACTGGGCGTCAGGCATTTGGTAAGCTCAGCACTAAACACTTCGGCAAATTTCTTTTGCTGTGTTTGTTGACATTCCTGGGCGTTCTGATTGGGCTAATACTTCTTGTAGTACCGGGCTTCATTTTACTGTCTCGCTGGTCATTGGCACCGTTTGCCCTGTACGGTGAAGGTTTAGGCCCGGTGGCCGCCCTTAAGCGTAGCTGGAAGCTAACTAAGAAACATAATTGGGAAATGCTGGGCGCCACCTTCGCGCAAGTTTTGGTTATTGGTACCAGCGGAGGTTTACTCGGTACTATCGGCAATCAAGCTGCGTACGCCAATCGCTACAAACAACTGACTGCTGCCGAAGCAGCTAGCCGTGCCACCGGTAAACTACACAAAGCTAATATATTAGTGGTTGTCTTAACCAGCTTGGGGATTGCTGGCTATATTTTAGTGGCGGTTTTGCTAGCACATAGTGCTTCACAGACCCAATCCAGCTTTGACTTTAGTGGCTCAACCACTGGAAATGGCACTAATTCATACTGCTACTATCCAGACATCTCTACTGGCAGCTTGAAGCAGAAATGTACAAGCAAATCGACCTGCCAGGCAACATCGGCGTGTAGCGAGCTGTATTTCCCTGACACTAGTGGGAGTAATTCGCTCACCCAGTAGACTGGGAGTGGCAGGTCCTGTAACTATGCTTGATACTTGCAAAAACAGGGGTATTTTGCTAAAATTCTCCCGTTGCACTTGAGAAATTGTTTGCAGCTAAGTAGGCCTGAAAGTCCGTGGAACTAGGTTTCACTAATGACACTTCGTTCAGCGTCTACAAAAATGCCCGCCCGGGCATTTTTGGGCCAGTAGCTCAGCTGGTTAGAGCGTCTGCCTCTTAAGCAGAATGTCGAGGGTTCGAGTCCCTCCTGGCCCTCCAAGACGCTTATGCTTCCCGAACGCATAGGTTACTTAGCGCTTCCGTGCCCTCGATGGTCGGTTAGCGGCTCATCTGTTTCGTGAATAATCTTACCCGTTTGAGGATCAATAACTTTTTCCGTATAACGATTATTGTCTCGGTCGATGCGGCGTACGAGTTTCATCCATCGACCAGATTTCCAGTGCAGATCGTCACCTGTTTTAATTTCCGCATTAGGCTTCTTGGCGCCTTGCCTCCTTGATTTAAGCCCTAGCATCGACTTTATTGTTATTTGGCTATTCAAATTGATCTGAAAAGTTATATGCGTAGAGCCACAGGCCGGGCATGGCTTGCGGTCCTCTGGGAGCAGAGTACCAATTTCTTTCGCATTCGGATAAATGTAGCCGCAACTGCTGCAAATGGCACTACTTAGTGTATCTTTCGATTTCATTTGTTCATCATATCACCCCTACATTAAGCTATAGTTATCTGCTTCCCATTATCAAACTCAGTTGCGATAGGGTGCATGCGGACTCTCAATAGTTGATTATTTATGATAATTGTGGTACTATATAATCATGTCAGGTCCAGAAGAATACACATCTGCGTTCTTGCTTGCTGAGGCAGACATACCTGAAGCACTGGGTATGCATTTGCAAGAATTAGCCCTTCGGCTATCGGGTACGGTTTACGAAGACAGTTTTCGGGCTAGAGACGACTTTATTGCTGCCACTGATCCTATTACCGCAGCGCTGGCAAACTCTGAGATTAGCACCTATCTCGACAGCCTCAAAAATGGATCGTTAGTAGGACTGACGCTCCACGGTTTACCACGCGATCCTGCCTTGCCCCCAGCTCCGCTCAATGGCGGCAGACCAGATGCCAAGCTGACTTTTGTAAGCGAAGCTCTAGCCATTGGCTTAGCCATGAAGTTAGGCTACCCCAGCATCATTTTAGGCGAAAAGAAGGAACAACTAGTCCATCAGATCACGCCAGTGCCAGGTCATGAGACTTCTCAGTCCAATGCGGGACAAGTCAGCTTACGCTTGCACCAAGATTTAGCTCCTAATCCTGAACTTCCCCGTAGGACCTATCATGAGGCTATGCCAACCTGGCTTATTCTTACCGGAGTGCAACGTGGCTCAGGCACGACGCCAACTTACATTGCAGCTATCGATGAAGCCATCCGAAGGGTAAGCCCAACCTCTCTCGATATATTACGTCAGCAGCGGTTTGTGACTAACCCACCGGATTCATTCTTGCAAGCCATGCCGGATGCTATCAATAACCTGCCGACTCACCCAATTTTGTTAGATTACGAAGGTCAATTGGAAGCAGCTTTTGACACAAGCAGCGATGTTCGGCCTATGAATGGGGCAGAAGACACCGAAGCTATGGGCGCTATTGCAGAGTTGAACGCTGCACTTGATTCAGTTAAGCAAGAAGTCGTTATTGAACCTGGGACCGCCGTAATCTTCAATAATCGACGCGTGGTGCACGGCCGTGGCGCAGTAGTCGCGGAAGAAAATACCGGAAATAAACGCTGGATCCAGAGAGTCTACGTTTTCGAGCCAGACCGTTTAGCTAGGATTGCCTATAGAAATCCGCTACTGTCGTATCAAATAGGCGGGGGCTTGGTCCGCATATCAGCCGGCTATCGACCAATTGACCCACGCTTACTAGAACTCTCTGGTATTGGCCAGTCATAACCCGACTATACTTAACTAATTAACAGCTGTAACGACCTAAAGTATTGATAAGATTCTTATATACAAGGGGTTTTTTAGGGATTAAGTGTTTCCTAAGATAGCTTTTAAGATATGCTTGGGCTATGACAATGGCAGCAGAAGCGCAACCACCTGAATCTGATACTTTATCTGTTCTGCAGTGGAACGTGTGGTACCGTGCGAAACCAGAGCGCGTAGCCGGGCATTTAGCCCAGTTGCTTGAAGAATATGGGACACCGGATATATTTTGCCTTCAGGAGGTGACACAGCCAGCTAAGGATGCACTTATCAGCACAATTAATCCGCAAACCGTCTCCTATGCAGTCACCAGGAAACATGCCAATGGCACTGTTGAAGGTCAGGCTATCATGTCCACCAGACTATTAGGTGATGGCCTGACGAGCGGCGTAGACACTATCTTGCTCAGCAGGGGTGGACGAGCGCCATTTAAAGCTAGTGGTAGCAGTGTGCGTGTACTGCAAAAAGCTATAGTACCGATGTCACACAATAGGACACTGGTTGTAGCCAATGCTCATACATCCTATCCAATTCCTACTAATGGCCGGCAGCGACGTCATGAACGCGAAGGCCTTTTCGAAGCTCTAACAGGAGAAGAAAACGTAATATTAACCGGTGATTTTAATGCGTCGGCGCATTCAGCAGTTGTGCGACAGCTCGGCAAATCTTTGATCCGCCCCCCGTTCAGGCCAACTTGGACGTCCACATACTTTGATAAAGTAGGCCTGCTCCGCAGAAGGCTTGATCATGTATTCGTGAGTCCCTCTCTAGAGATTACCAGACTCGCTGTTCTAAATAGCGGCCCCTCTGATCACGCACCGGTACTGGTTACTGTCAAATTCCCAGATAGGGAACTCTACTTACAGTGGTAATGACGCTCATGCTTGCACGATGCGATTCTGGAGCGTATGGTACAACATATATTTCTATAGTCAGGAGCAGTTATGGCAGCTGATGTAAAACTAAAACCGCGTGGCGAATACGTAGACGTAGCTACAGCGGAAACTCTTCCCCACCTAGGAAAGATGGCAATCCATAGTACCCTGGCTTATTTGCAACTACCGACTACCAGGTATTTTTTATTAGGCGGAGCAAACCTGGTCCTCCGGGGTATACGCCAACGTACGCCGGATATAGATATGCTGGTATCTGAAGAGGTATTCCAGTCTTTGGCCAAACGGCCCGGCGTCGAAATACATGAACCGCCCCAGCCAGCAATTCAACGCGGAGCACAAAACACTACAGTATGGCTCCGGACAGATGAAACACCTATGCCAGTAAGTGCCACAACCTCACTCGGGGACGGCTACTACCCCATGAGCTTTGACACGCACCACAATCGAGTTGACATGGTCGAAGGCGTGCCTTGCATTGAGCTAGATGAAATTGTGGCTGCCAAAGAAGCTTTGCAGCGACCGAAAGATATAAGTGATTTATGGGCAATTGCACTTCACCGAGGTCAATTTGACATCTATGTGCCTCCGGCACCGACCCTACCTAGCCCGTGGCCCCTTAGTTAGTTGCAAGTTCACGAAGATATTTTCCCTTACAACTCAAGACTTTTGGTAAATTCTCAACTCCGTATTTGTGGAGTCACTTGAACATACGTTCTAACAGGGCTAGCAATCACTTCGCTTGTAAATATAACGTACTACGATATATAATAATAAGTATGAAGAAACAATACAACCAATTGCCACAAGTCGCCTTTAGTATTCTGCTGGCGCTCAGCCTTAAGCCTAGGCACGGCTACGAGATTATGAAACAAGTTGCCGAAGATTCAGACGGCAAGCTCAGGCTTAGCCCAGGTACGCTTTATGGCAGTATCAAGCAACTGCGAGAACACGGGTTAATAGCAGAAAGGGCCGAGAATAATGAAAAACGCCGACGCTATTATCATCTTACCCCTGAAGGCCATAAATCTTTGGAATCAGAACTTGCGCACTACGAACGGAGTGTGACACTGGCTCGCAAACGAAATATTCTGGGCAGCGCCGGAGCCCAATCATGAAACTACTGAACATTTACCAGAAACTGCTTGGTATGTATCCTAAATCTTACCGAAAAGATTATGCCGCAGAAATGGCCCAAACACTTCAGGACATGTTGCTTGATCAACCCAAGCGCAGCCAGCGTGCCATGATTTGGATTGCTGCCTTTGCTGAATTACCCCTTCATGTCATAAGGCATAACGTCTCAGTCGTAGAACACGCCTATAGCACCGATATGCCAACCTACATCAAACGCAATACCCGATTGAGCGCCTCGCTTATCTTGCCTTTCATAGTCTTATTAACTGTTAACGAGCTGCGCCCTTCGGCCCTACCGACTGCGCCAGGTTGGACGGACATGTATCGGCTTCTGGCAATCGGATTGCCGGCCGTGGCTTTCCTGTTATCGGTGGCTACTATGCTACGATGGTTTGTGGCTACACCTACGGCACCTATCAGCAAAACAAGTCGTGCTCTTACGGATATAAAACATAATTGGCCCATAGCATTAGTTGGCAGTTTTGCACTGTTGGTGGTAGTGTTTATGCTTGGGCACGATAGCGCGCATTGTATTGCCGGCAATCCGATTAAAGAAGCCCGAAATATCACTACTACGCTGCACTGTATAGAACAAAATTAAGGAGGCTGATGCATAATTTATTAGACCCGACGTACCTCATAAAACATTTTGGTTACCTGGGGATTTTCATAACGATATTCCTTGAATCCGGCATTATCGTTGGTTTCTTTTTGCCAGGCGATAGCCTGCTGTTCTCTGCTGGGCTATTGGCCTCGCAGCACTACCTAAGCCTCCCTGGGCTGATGATTGTAGCCGTCGTGGCGGCAATTCTGGGCAATACTGTTGGATACTTTACCGGCCGCAAGCTTGGTCCCACCCTATTTAGTCGTAAAGATTCATTTGTCTTTTCGCAAAAGCGCGTCGAAGAAGCACATACGTTCTTTCAGAAAGAAGGTCCACAATCCCTAATACTGGCTCGTTTTATTCCGGCGGTCCGCTGCTTTGTGCCTATTATTGCCGGCGTTGGAAACATGGAGTATAAATCGTTCTTCACCTACAACTCCATTGGTGGCTTGCTGTGGGGTATTCTGGTACCAACTTTGGGTTACACGCTTGGCAAGACGGTGCCAAATATCGATAAATACCTGCTGCCGATTATTTTACTGATCGCTTTTATCTCCGTGCTGCCTGTTCTAATCCCGTACTTGAAAGCGAAGCGAAAAACCAAGTCTTAGGCCTAGGCCTATCCTAAGCCAGCGTTGACTCAGCAAAGTGTTTAAAATCTTCCATGTGTTTATGCTGCTGTTTTTTGATAGCCCCTTGGACAAAGAAGCCAAGCAGCTTATTAACGGCTCCTTTAAACTGGAATTGTTGATCCGAGACATAACGAGTCTGGCTGTCGGATAGCTTTATAAACCTCGCCACTGCGGTCACCTGCACCATCTTAGATTCCAACACAATAGTTGTAGTAGTGGGTAGATTTTTCGTAGTCATGGTAGCCGTGAAGACCATCTGTTGCTTACCATTCTTAAACACCAGGCGCGATTTTGCTCCGACTGTCCCGGGCATACCGCTAATAGGCTCGTAGTTTTTGAGATCTTTCATCCAATGTTTATTTTTTGTGGGATCCGCGAGTAACGCAGCAAGTGGGGCTTGCGGCTTATCAATGACTGTTTCACATATACTGTGCATGCGTGGCTACATTTCACTTGTTTCATAGACCCGTACAGCGCAACCTTCGGCATTAGCCAGCGGGCTACCCTTTGCCAGCTCGACGGCTTCTTCCAGGTTCTCGGCCTTAACGATAGAGTAGCCAACAACAGTGTCTTCTTCCTTGGAGGCTTGGCCATCTTTTAGCACATACTTGGCAGTGGTAATAGGATTACCGCCGTCGACCAGGTTATCGCCAATGGTCTCAAACCAATCGTTCCAAGCCGCCATCGCGTCGGCTGAGGGTGGCGTGGTTTGGGTGCTGTGATAGATATAAACGTAGTTTTTCATGGTAATTCCTTCTGCCCGTAGGCATTTAATAATGTACGCTACTAATCATGAAGTTTTTTAAGCTGTTCGATATAGTTCTCCAAACTTTCCTTATCGTTTCCCCAATCTGTCCGGTATTGCATGATCCAGGTCTGTGCAGCCGCCAACGAAGGTCGGCTAAGCGCTACAAAATTCGTGCGACCAACTTTCCGGCGTTGGATTAAATGAGCGGCTTCAAGCGCCCGGATATGCCGATGGATAGCGGGTAGCGAAAGGTTGTATTCTTGGGCCAAATTACTGACTGTGGACGGCCGAAAAGATAGGGTGTTAAGAATACCGCGGCGCTTGGTGTGACTAAGCGCTGAAAAGACAGCATCCAGTTGCGCAGGGCGTATATTATTAGTTAACATGTACGTTAAGTATAGTACATCGTAAAGTTAGTTTAAGCAATTCATTACTTGTTAACTTTTATATATTTCAGGTACTTGCCTAGCTTGTTATAATTAAAGCTATGAGTACATCACAACTTTCACCATATCTCGGCTTTAACGGTAGCTGTGAAGAAGCCATGAAATTTTATCAAAGCGTACTCGGGGGCGAACTGGAAATTAGCCGTTTCGGCGACTTTGCAAGTCCGGAAATGCCTGTAGAAGATTCCTACAAAAACAATGTCATGCATGCCTCACTGAAAAATGACACCTTAAGCTTCATGGCCAGCGACGGCGCGCCTGGACGACCGGTAACTTTTGGCGATAATATCAGCATGTCTATAGGTGGCACAGACATGGAACTCCTCACTAAATTCTTCAATGGTTTGAGCGCTGGCGGCACCATTACCATGCCACTTGCCAAGCAGGTTTGGGGTGATACCTTCGGCATGTTTACCGATAAATTTGGCGTTCACTGGATGATTAATATTGGCAGCGCCAAACCGGCAGGCACCAGCAACTAGTAGCCTATCTGTTACTATTCCCGCGTGTCCGGTTTCAACCACAAAACAGGCATCCGCATACGGTTCACGCCTTTTTGGCATACCCCCTATTTGCAAAATAGCCTGGCAGCCATTTAGAACCATGGCATTAACTAGTAAGTGGTCATCTAAGTGCCGCGTTCATAGACTGTCTGACGACCCGTCGCTAGCGCAATCAGACCGCAGAGTGTTATAGCGGTACCAATAATCACCAGATAGTGCAAGCCATGGCGGGCTGAATCACCTAAAAAGAGAATGCCGACAATTGCTGGGATAAGTGTCTGACTGGCAGTCATAACAGCATTAGTTACGGTTGCCTGTGCCCGCTGCAAAGCGATTGAAAACAGTAGAATCCCCAAACCGCCACTGGCAATTAAGGCTATCACTAAAGGACTATACACGGTATGCCAGAGCGGATGGGAAAAATCAAAAATCCGGCCAATAACAGATGTCCCACCAAATGCTAGACCACTAGTGACCGCAATGCCAATGGCACTTAGGTAGCTCTTGCCACGACTCAAGGCATAGCCGACTATGCCGATCGGCAACGGAGTTGCAATAATTGCCCACTTTACAGTCTCACTGATTGGCTTAGCGCGGTCTGGCGACGCCGCTAATGCTAACAGTACTAAACCAATCAGGATAGCCCCTATAGCTATATATGACTGGAGACTGATTGGCTGTTTTCTAAATAATCGCTCGGTTAGCGCAGTAATAGCAATATTGGTAGCGATAACAGCCTCCACCAAAAACAGCGGTAAATACCTAACAGCATACAGTGTGAAGACCCAGCCGAGTATATCCAGGATCACCCCAACAACGTAGGGAAGATCCTGGAACAATCGCCACAACAGCCGTGCATCCAGCGATTTGGCTCGCTTTTCTTTGTCGGCACTCACCTTTTGCAGCACCGCAGCCGTGCCATTACACACGGCACAAGCTAAAGCCGCAAGCAGGGGTAAGGCATAGTGCATCCCCCTATAGTAGCAAAGCGCAGTGATACTAAAAGCTAGTTTTTCCTGACGAATGTCGTGAAGCTATAGGGATATTCGTTTTTTTCGTCGGCTTCATGGGGTTCGTTAGTAACTTGCTGCCATTCCCTGGCATCATAGTGGAAAAACACGTCACCATCGACGTGGGCATGAACTTGGGTCATATACAGTTTGTTAGCCAGGGGCAAAGCTTGCTCATAAATGGTGGCGCCGCCTATGATAAAAACTTCATGCTTCGGCTCGGCAACGTCGAGAGCGGCCTGCAGTGAATCCACAATTGTACAGCCTGGCGCCACATAATTTTGGTCATGGGTGATGATAATATTTTGACGTCCTGGCAGGGCCTTGCGAAATGTCTCGTAGGTTTTGCGGCCCATAATAATTGGGTGTCCCATGGTTAGCGACTTGAAGTGGATCAGATCGGCGGACAAGCGCCATGGCAACAGCGTGCCTTGCTTGCCAATCACGCCGTTTTCAGCTGTGGCGACGATTAAACTGACCTTCATGAACTTAATCGTACCACGGTGGGTAGATCTGGCGAAGTTAGGATTTAAGTATCAGTTATCGGCACAGAAACGCTTATGCATTATACTTAAGGTTAAGATGAAACAACTGACGACTGAAGCCGGCTTTACGATCGTGGAATTGATCATCACCATTATTGTTTTGGGGGGTGTTATTATCACGCTTACTAATCTGTTTTTAGGCATCCAGAATACTCAAAACCAGGCCGGCTATCTGGAAAGCGCTACGCATGCTGCCCAACGTGAAGTCGAAACATTGCGCAACGATTCCTATAACTCCCTAACCCCAGGCCAGAACATCGACTTTACCAATCAACTACCGTCCAGCTTACCGAACCGTAGTGGTACGGTGGTTGTTAGCACGCCGTCAACAGATTTACGGAGAGTAGACGTAACCGTTGGCTATAAAGTAAACGGCCAGACACGCCAGGTTACCATTAGCTCGACTATCGGCGTGATAGGAATTTCCCAATGATCCGCCGGATACCTCTTACCGAAGGCGGATTTTCACTGGTGGAATTGATAGTAGCCCTGGTGATCACCGGCCTGCTAACAGGCATACTTCTCAACTTTATGCTTGGTAGCCTGGTTCATAGCGCCGAGGCTACTGCTCGCACCAACTTGCTTAGCGAAGCCCAAGCGGCTCTTAATGTTGCCGATACGGACATCCAATCGTCGGCCAGCGCCGATCAAAATAACCGCTGGCAGGATGCTAATGCGCCTGACGCTTCCAATCAACTAAGCTGGCAATCCAACAGCTCCACCCTGATATTAGCTACCGCCGCCCAGGATAGCAGTGGCAATATCATCTTTGCTGATCCACTTAAGTACATTACCCAAAAGAATAACGATATTTACTTTGTACAAAATAACATTCTATACAAGCGGATTTTAGCCGCCCCTGTTAGTGGTAACAGTGCTACCACTACTTGTCCGGCGGGCAATGCTACCAGCAGCTGCCCGGCCGACAAAGTTCTGGTTCACAATGTTACTTCGTTCGCAGTCCGCTACCTGGATGCCACCAACCAAGATGTCACACCCACCAATGCCCGTTCCATTGAGCTTACCCTAAGCTTGGCTACTACTCAGTACGGGCACACATTAAGCGCAACTTATACGACAAGGATGGTTTTCCGCAATGATTAAACTTCGCAAAGTTAAAAGTACTGACTCTCCTAAAGAGCAAGGGATGATTCTAGTAGCAGTGGTTATTATTTCTGCCGTGTTGACAGTGATTGGTCTTGCCTTAACCGCCAGCGTCACTAGTCAGTACACACTTGCCAGCAATGACCTGTACGCCACAAATGCCGACATGGTCGCCGAAGCCGGGATTGAGGAATCCGTCGAACAGCTCAACCAGAATGACAGTTTTGCTGGTTATACATCAGTCCAGCAGTTTTTTAATAATACTACGCAGGGCAAAGGTGTCTTTACCACCACTGTGGCCAATACCAGCGACACCAATGCCAAAACCATCCTTTCCACCGGCAAAGTCTATCGGCTCAGTAATCTTACAACGCCGGCCAGCACGCGCATTGTTAAGGTTACGGTAGTAGGGACTGGTTCCACAGGCTATTCCGTACAGTCTGGGCCGGGTGGTCTTATACTGGGGGGCAGCGCCAACATTACAAATTCGCAGGTATATGTAAACGGCACGCTTAGTCTGACCGGCGCATCCAAAATTGGCACGATCAGTCAGCCCTTGCAGGTTGATGTGGCCAACGATGCTTGCCCGACTGGCGTATCCCCCGGACCTACCTATCCTCAGATCTGCACCAATACCCAGCCAATCACTCTGACTCAGAGCACCGCTATTTATGGTACTGTGTGTGCCACCGGCCAGACCAGCACCGGCCCCAATAATAATATTCAAGGTGGCAGTACTGGTCAGGGCCTTCAGGTCGGCTGTACTGCACCAACTGTCAGCATGCCAGCCTACGATCGCAGCGGACAAATCAATGCCGTCACAACTACTAAGCCCAGCACTGATAGCAGTATCGACTGCACCCAACACCTCAGTGGTAGTGGTTTTACACGTACCTGGCCGTCAAACCTAAAAATTACCGGCAATATTGATGTCGGCAGAAGTTGCGATCTAACAGTTAGTGGTAACGTTTACATTACCGGTAATTTAACAATTGACGGGGCGGCCAAAATTCATGTACCGGATAGCCTCGGTACAACCCGGCCAGTAATCATTGTTGACGGTACTATTACAGTGGGCGGGTCGGCCAGCCTGCTTGCTAACGCTTCCGGCACTGGCATAGAGTTTATCAGTTTTAAAAGCTCTGCCGGCTGCGGCTCCAGCTGTACCAGTCTGAGTGGCAATGACCTCAAAACTTCTTCGAATGTCCAAACTATAAGTATTGGCGGGGCGGCCAAGATGGCGGGTATGATCTTTGACGCCTATTGGGGAAAGATCACGGTGACAGGTAGCGGGAACGTCGGTTCAGTCATTGGCCAAACGGTCGATATGAACGGCGCGGGAACGGTAACATTCGGCACTTCCCTATCATCAGGTGCCCGCACCTGGACAATTACCAGCTATCAACACTTGTACCGTTAAAAGTTTTAGCCGCCTTTTTACCATAAGTGGAATTTCTTATAGAACAGTTCTTTCATACGGCCTAGTATAGGTAGACAACGTAAATGGAGGCCTTTTTATTATGGCAAATACTAACCCTGGAAACTTCGCAAATAATCGAAAACGGGCCCGCGCGGCTGGTCAAAAGGGTGGCCGCGTTAGCCCTGGTAATTTCAAATTCGATTCAGAACGTGCCAGCGCGGCCGGCCGCAAGGGCGGCTCTAGCCCTAAGCATATCGATGTATAAAGTCCCGCATTATAAAAATAAGGCCGCTAAAATGCGGCCTTTTAATTTCAGGACGAATTACAAGTGGCTAGAGTTACGGCGATGCGAGCCTTGTATGGCGTTTAAAATCGCAATCAAGATTACCGCGCCAATAAACGACCAGATAATACCACTCCAACTAAAGGCCAAAGCGGCTTGGTCACCACCGGTAAACAGGAGCGATACAAAGCTACCAATAACCGAACCCACCACCCCAATAATAATACTCGCAAACACACCCTCGTCACGGCCAAACAGCGCTGCTGCTGCCCAACCAATAAGGCCACCTATAATCAAAGCCGCCAATAAACTCATAAAACCTCCTTATATTTTACGTTTTACGCATCCAGCGGACACGACTAATCATGCTCGGCTATCGAGCAGGAATGCCCATGTAACGGTACCGTAGCTAGGGCGACGCGTCAGCTGGTGACATGCTTCCTGATAACTGCTGCTGGTCATAACCGTTTCCTCCTGTTAGCCATTACAACCCTAGCATAACGGGATTAGGATAGAGCCGCTATGAATTATCTAACAACGAAGCGGCAGGAAGCCAGCTGGCTATTACTTGGGGCGATAGACATAAAAACTATAGTGTAAGCCATTCTCAACAGGTTGAGCAACTTTGCTCATCAGTTTGAATCTATCTTCATATAACGGATAGAAGGTATCACAGCCAAAATCAGCGGCAATCTTCGTAATATACAGCTCGTCGGTAACCCCCAGGGTTGATTCATATAACTTGGCACCGCCAATGATCCAAAGATCGGTAGTCAGTTCAGCTAAAAATTTCGCTAGATCGTGCACCAGCGTAACCCCAGGGATAGGACTCGGCCGACTAGTCAACACATAGTTATCGCGGTCCTTCATAATGCCGATCAATTCAAAGGTTGTTCGTCCCATCAGCACTACGCCGTCATGTGAGGTGGTTAAGGCATGAAAATGGGCTGCTTCAAGTGGTAATTTCCAGGGCTGGCTGCCATTTTTGGCTATCCCCTGCTTTTCATCCATAGCTACAATCTGCCTGATCACGCCACTAGGCCTTCCCGCTGCCGCAATTGGCTTATAAGATAAAATGAACCGGTGATAATACACACTCTTTCTGTGCCAGTTAGTAACTTCTGATAGGCAGCATGCTGATTGGGAATAGCCTCGATACTTACTATGCCGGCGGCTTTAAAAATAGCCACAATCTCTTCTGGATCGATAGACTTGGCCGGCAGATCCTGGCTGGTATTAAAGGTTGTCACGATAATTCGTGAGGCCATGGGCAGGAATAAATGCCCTATATCCTGCACCTCCTTCCCCTGTTTCAACGCCAGTAAGACGGCTGGCTTCTCACCAGGATAGGCGTGCTGAAAGCTACCCAGGAAAGTCGACATTTTTTGCTCGTTGTGGGCGCCGTCCATAATAATAAGCTTGTTGCCTACCTGGTGTACGTCCATTCGAGCCGGTACCTGGATTTGTTGCGTCGCAGTTAGCTGTGTAGGGCTCAGCCCGGGTAAATGGTCACGCACTGCCAAAAACTGATATGCGCAATGCGCGAGTAGCCAATTCCGTTGTTGGTATTCTGGCATACTGGGCAGGAATTTCACGCCATACTTATCCCGTTCAGAAGTCTCGCTGGTAAGTAAAAGCTTTGCGTGCTGATCTGCTACCCACTGCCGTACCACGTTCGTAACTGATTCAGCCTGCTCATACATAATCGCTTGATTGTGCTCGTGAATAATACCGGCTTTTTGGGCGGCAATTTCTTCTAATGTATTACCCAGCGTATGCATATGATCAAAACCGATATCAGTAATAATACATAACTTGTCAGCGCGGTCGGCAATGTTGGTGGAATCATACAATCCGCCCAGCCCGGTCTCTACTACCGCATAATTCACCTTGTTACGGGCAAATACCCATAAGCTAAAAGCGTATAAAAGTTCAAAATATGACGGTTGCTGGGGCATCTGCTCAACAATTGCCAAAAACTCGGTCAGATTTTCGCAGAACTGCTTCTCGTCTAATGGCTTACCGTCTAGCTGAACGCGCTCGGCAATACTGTCAACGTGGGGCGACACGGTCAGGCCAACATACATACCGGTCGCTCGTAACAGTTCGGCCGTAAAATAAGCCGTCGACGTTTTACCACTAGTGCCGGCGATATGGACTATTTTGAGCCGCTCGTGCGGTTTACCAGCCAGCTCCATAAGAGGCCGAATACGCTCAAGCGTCGTATCTTTACCGGTTAGTTGGGCAACCAATGGCACATATGGCAGCAGCGCCGCTTGAGCTTCTGCGAAGTTATGAATACGTGGCATGCATCAATAGTACCCCAATCAAGTATAATCTGCAGCTATAGGTATTATTTTTTAACAGAGTGATAAGGTGGCATAGATGCTTGCCTAATCAATTTTTATATGTTACAGCTTGTTTTCAGCCAACCTTTTATCTGTTAGAATACCAAAGCTACTTTCCGGTGCTGCACTCTGCAGCTCAGGGAAAAAGAGCCGGAGCGGTCCCGCTGTAAGCGGGAGGCGGATTTACTCCGCAAGACACCGCTAGAGAAAAAACTGTAAGTTTTGTCTCAACTTCGCGCGCCCGTAGCTCAGTGGATTAGAGCATCTGTCTTCGGAACAGAGGGTCGGCGGTTCGAATCCGTCCGGGCGTACCATTAAAAAACTTATGTTAATATAAGCTCGTGAAGCACTTTAACCTTATACTAATACTTAGTGAACTGGCTACTGTAGTGGGTTTTGGGACAGCCTCTTACTCAAATAGTCCTTGTTCTAGAGGTTGGAGTCTTAGTGCTCCCTCTGGAGCCTACAATTGTCCAGAGGAGTCCGCTTTATCTGCAAAACAAATTTACCTTTGGATATTTTATGCCGCTATTATCCTCTTTGTAATTACTATAGTTGTCACATCTGTACGCATACGTGCCCGGAAATCATCAAAAGAGCTCTAACCCTGTACAATAATTAAAAATCTTAAAAATAACCACTTTACATTGCTGCATAAAGGTCTACAGTGAGCAGTAGCGAGCTCACATGCACCAGAGCATTTAGCAAATATAGATGCTCCCAAATTGCGTCCTTGCCGGAACGTATTACATTTGAGAAAGGCATTTGGGATGATAAAGGCCGATAATGGCAAAGCGATACGGAGTAGCCACAAGTCAGCTGCCCCGCGTATTACTGCAACAAAAAAAGTTGGTGACGCGTCGCTACTCGGTACAAGAATGAAAGAACTAGACCGCGAGTTCAACCGCCAATCGCGGCAATTAGCCGACATGGCCAAAAAACTCAAAGGCAAACTCACCGAACGCTTATAAATTAGGCTGCAAAGGTTTAGGCAGCCTCCCGCTCCGTAAGGGCTGGGATCTCCATGGCTTCTGGTAGCGTGGTAATTGGGAAGTGTGCTACCGTAGACCGCTCTTGTGCTATCATCCTGGCACGAGGAGTAAGATGATCACCTTCATCCCCTGATATATGATTTACAGTCCAGCCGCCACCCAATGCATCGTTTTCTACAGCAATACGTCCGGCAAATGCAAAGTCTGCCTCCGTAAGTGGTGCTCGTCTGCGCTCAGCATCCACCCATATATCATGGTCACGACGTTTACCGGCTGCGTCCAAAACAACACACTGTAATACTAGTGCACCGGTGGCAGGTATTTCATGGCCGGTATCATCCAGTTCTCTGTAAATTTTTGGCCAGCAGTGCTTCAGGGTGTCATGCGTGCCTAGTTCCAATAGCGCACGCACACGAGTGGTAAAGGCTGCGGCAGCTTTTTTTCTTTCCCATATTTCTGCGCGTCGTTCCAGGTGACTTAGTACTCGCGGTGGCGCAAGTTGGTCTTCTGATTTTACGAGAACTCCTGCCGTAGTGATTGTAAATACCCTTAACTCATCAGGCACATGCCTTTCGGCGCTTGACATTACCCTAGCAACAGGCATAAGTTTTCCTTTGTTTATTTAGATTATGCTTTCAATTATAATCCCTCTGTAAAGCACTTGTCCACCGTTTCGCTTATGTAACAGATTACTTGTATAATTACCTTCACCGGCTCATTATCGTGAGTGGAAAGGAAAAGAGCAGCCCGACAAAATGTATTCCATTTTGCCGGCGCGATGAGACAAACCTTAAGGTTTGTCTCATGCAGTAAGCACCCGTAGCTCAGCTGGATAGAGCGTTGGTTTCCGGTACCAAAGGTCGCACGTTCGAATCGTGTCGGGTGTACCAAATATAAGCATGCTATAGTTTAGCCATGATGAAAAAGTACATCTACCTAGTGATATATCTGCTTTCTGGCTCATGGCTTGCCTATTCAACGTACGATACCCGCGCATTACTTCAAATTGGTGGGACGAGCCATAATGAAGGTTGGGGCTGGCTTAATTTTATGACTGCCGGTGCGCCGCTTTGGTTATTGTTATTCCTATTACTCTTGATGTTTCTGGCAGATTTTATATGGGCCATGCTGTTCCTTGTGTTCATCCTTAAGAACTTTACAAAATTCAAAATTAATTAGCTTACCGCAACACAGAAATGAATCAACACTGCGCAAGATTACAACTTCGTTTACTACGGTGCACCGCATAAAGTTCAATTAGTAGCTATCAAAACCGACGTACGAGTTTGTTATAATACCCCATGACAACAGCAAATCACGCATTAACAGGCGCCTTGATTGCTATCACCATAAAGCAGCCGTACTTGGCGCTCCCTCTTGCGATTGTTGAGCAGGGTTACTTGCGCCGTTTTTTAACGTGCTCCGAGTGATAGAAACCTAATAATGCCAAAACGAGCAACATAGCACCCGCTACCACGGCACCGAGCGCCGCAAAGTAGGCCACGACTGCCATGGTATCAAACGCATACGCATTCAACAGCAAACCTCGTAAGGTTTCACCTCGAAAGACCGTCTGTACCTGACCGGCAAGTTTCGTATCAGTCGGGTTAGCCAAAGAGGCTGCGCTCAAGTCAGCGTATGTTCTGCCCCCACCAATTGCTTTCAAGTGAACAGCTATATAATGATCAGCGAAAACCTCGGCTTGTGCCCCTGTCAGCAGTGGCTGACCGGCATATTTACTGACTGCCGCTTGATCTACAGCCGGTAATGAGATCAAACTTGGCGTACCTGCTGCCGGGAAGGTGATTTTCTCGGCTGCCAACTGGCTCCGTACTTGATTATGAATGAAATTGTGTGCATAGAGTAGTCCGCCTGCTGCCATGAACAGCACAACGGCAATTATCAAGCCAGTCGTAGAAATTAATTTATCTAAGGTACTGCGTTTCATGTTGTCCTTTGTTTTAAGCTGTTTACGCTATCACCATAGCATAAGTAGCTTCAGCAAAGTGTGATATTAGTCAATATCATCTGTTGGCTTACTTAACGCAATAAGACGTTCTCCGGTCACAACAGCAAGTTTATAACTTTTAGCGATGTGCTGGGCCGAGTAAAAATCCTAGGATGTTGTATCTTATTATTCCACGAGGCGCTTTATGGCGAGGGCGAAGGCACTGGCTTTGAGGCTTATCTGCTGGTCTTTGGCAGACTCATAGGTGTGCTTGACGGCTTTTTTCATGTAGTCAGCCAGTCGGTCGTTAACTTCCTTTTCTGACCAGTGTTCACCCTGCAAATTCTGCACCCACTCCAGGTAGCTGACAATCACGCCACCGGCGTTGGCAATAATGTCTGGCAGAATTATCTTGCCCTGTTTTGTTAGATAGTCATATGCTTCGCCGGTAATCGGGCCATTGGCCATTTCGATGATATAGTGTGCTTTTATTGTTTCAACATTCTTCATAGTGACGGTGTCTTCAAACCCAGCCAGTACCAGAACGTCAACATCGAGAGCTAATAATTCATCGTTAGAAATGATGTCGGTATCCGATTGTGTATAGTCGCTAAAGCGTCCGTGATTGTCTTTATACGTTTGCAGCTTCTGGGCATCTAATCCTTGTAGATTGTAGACCGCCGCTTGCGAGTCGCTGGCGGCCAGCAGCTGCCAGCTCGGATATAGGACTTGCGCTGTGGTGCCAAAAAACGAGCCAACGTTGCCATATCCCTGCACCGCGAACGTAATCGGCTTGCTAGCTGCCTTCTCAAGTTCTAGCAACTCGCCGAGTGCTAGGACTCCGCCCCGACCCGTCGCTGCATCACGTCCTAAGCTTCCACCATTGGCTATACTTTTGCCAGTAAAACTAGCCTTGTTAGTGTCTCCGGTGATATTTTCATACTCCTCTACCATCCAATCGATAATCTGGGCGTTCGTATTGACATCCGGTGCCGGTATATCCTTGTCTGGCCCGATATGCGGTTGCAAATGACGCGCGTACTGACGGCTCAAATCTTCCAGTTCAGTTTTACTTAGCTCACGTGGATCAACTGCTACACCACCCTTACCACCGCCGAGGGGCAAGCCGACAGCCGCCGTCTTGAGGCTCATCAGGGTTGCCAGCGTCTGGACTTCATCCAGATTAACGTCCTTATGGAACCGAATACCGCCTTTGTATGGGCCAAGTTTATTGTTATGTTGCACCCGATAGGCCTTAAATGTCTTGCCGTTTTGCAAGCGGATATCAAACACGTGCTCCTTGTCGGTCTGTTTGAGTTTTTCAATTAACTCAGGTGCGATGCCAAGCTGGCGCCCGGCCTGATCTATAAACTGATGTGCTGTTTCGAGCATATTAAGCCTCCACTACTTCCTTAAATGCGCTTACGAACTTATCTGCAATCTTACTAATCGACATAAGTTCTGGATCAAGATTCAGAGACCTAGTTATATCTGTAAGGGCTTCGGCTCGCATGAGTCTACAACTTTACCGGTTCGTTGGGAAAGCCGTTTTTGAGTCCATCCAATATGGCGTGCTGCAGCTGCGGCGTTCGGAATTCTAAGGTGGCGAAGGCCTTGGTTTCGGCCCACAACGGCGTATGAACATTAGCCTCCAGCTTATTCATAGCGCCTTCCTCGGAAGAATCTTGAATTGCGACTGTCTGATGCGGTGCTACCTGACATAGGAAAATATATTGTTGGTTGTAAGGTTCGGGATGTTCCTCTACAAATACTAATCGAGCACCGGTTATAATCAGCCCTGTTTCTTCGTGGACCTCGCGCGCTAAAGTTTGCTCGATTGTCTCACCGGGGTTAGTGCGGCCACCGACTAACGTGAAATATTGACTGCCATGCTTGTTGCGGTGCATGACCAGAATTTTGTCGTCTTCAATAATGATAGCTCGGGCTGCGTTACTCATAGTCTTCAGTATACACACCCGCGTTTCTGGTATTATTACGGCGTGGCAATTTTTTCTACTATCAAACCTTCGAATCTAGAAGTCAGGGCTTCGGTGCCAGGTGACAATTTAGTTCAATACCCCGATGTAGTTATGGACCGCGCCTTCACCCTGTCGGCTACTCCCGAAGCAGTTTGGCCGTGGTTCGTGCAGCTTGGCAAACATCGATCCGGTTGGTATCTACCGCGCTCAGTCGAGCGTTTTATACCACCAAAACGCCGTGCCCTGCGTACAATTAACCTGCAGCTCCAAAATCATAAAGTCGGCGACACCATACCTGATTGGGGTGGCCGCAACGCTAGTTTTAAACTTGTCATATCAGAGCCACCTAAAACGCTGGTGTATACATCCAAACGTGGAAAAACATCGCTAAGCTGGTCTATAAACTTGCAGGCTCAAGGGAACGATAAAACTCGAGTCCATTTGCGCTTAAGGTTAGCGCCCGTAAAACGAAAATGGCTAGCCATATCAGCCGGCGGATTTGTGGACGTGGTAACTATTGCAGGCCTGGCAGCAGGTCTCCAAGAACGCTTAGACGCTTAGCCACGCTCTGACTACATTGCCCCGACTAATTCCTCGTGCTCATTTGGCGGGGTTGAGACTGGCGGGAAAACTTCTTTGGGTATGCCCGTTAAAACTAATTCCAGAGTTGCATAATAGTAGGCATCCTGCAGATTGGGATCATCGGTTTCAGTATTATCCTCTGGCATGCTTACTGCCAATACGCCGGCACGCCAAGCCTGCGCAACAATTGGCAGACAATCACCAAACTCAGTTAAATCAACGCCGGGTGGTACACGTTTATCAGGTAGTGCGTTACCAAAATGTGCTCTGAGCATTAACATACCTTTCCTAGAAGTATATTTATAAATAAAAAGTGACAATAAGTCAAGGGCAAGAAGGAAGAGCTATTGACACTTTGGAAGTCTTCCTTACAAACCCTGCAGAGAAGTAGTTTACCCTCAATTTCATAATCTTTTGCTGATACTAATCATAGTAAAATGACTTATTTATGATATAATAGCATTCCTATGTCTGATTCCACTGAACATTTTGAAAGGCTCATGGCAGGCGGGGTACACCAGCAAAGAAACCAGGCACATCAGGCCGCCCTGAATCAAAGGATGGCCGCTTATGGGACAGCCCCAGCTGATTCAGTTGAGCAAGGACGAGCAGCTCGTGACATCAGTGCCAGCTATGGTTTACTGGGCAATATTGATAGTGCCGGGGAATGGGCCCTGCGGGCCTACGATATCCATAACGATTGGGTTAACCGCGATCCACTAAATTCAACAACTTGGCACCTTCGTCGGGAACGAGCTATGAGCGGCCTATATGTGGCAATTAACGGCTACCATCGATATAGACAGGGCACCTCTCCCCAGCAAACACTTGTTGAGGACATGAACATGTTCGACTTAGCCGAACAAACTTTAGCCGATATACGGGTGGCTCGCGGAATGGCTCCACGCTGGCTTGATCGGCGTATTGATCAATACGATATTAACGCCCTGCGCCGCGTCAGTGTCTTTCGCAGTTTAGCCGGCAATCGTGCTGCCGGATTACGGACAGGCCTGTTGGCAGCAGTAGTTGCTCCATTATCAGAATCACCCTATCTTGCGACTAGCACCCCTGAACTAGCGGCAGCTGCTAGGACACGGACTAAAATCAGAGCATTTGGAGGCGCCTGTGGCGCTATAGTTGTGAGCGTACTTGCCTCGCCCAACAGATCAGTCCGCCGAAGAGCTGCCGAACTGATAGCTGACAGAATTATCTAATTATCTGTGATTAGCTTGCTCGAACTAATTATCGAGGGGTTTGTCTTTGGGTGCCGGCAAACCACGTGGTTGTTTCAGATAATCAGCCCGCTTAAGGGCGTCTTGGAGAGTTTTGAGTACTTCCCGCGCCTGATCATAACTCATACCGATCCGACCGACCGGCATCCGCTGATTTTTGCCGCTAGCTTGAGTAAAGTTAAGTGTTAAACCGGCCTGATTGATCCCAACGTCTAGCCCGTCAGAGTACATTACCCGCATATCCATGGCCAGCAACATAATCATCTGCTTGTTTGTACCGTGTAAATCTTCCGGACGAAACTTAGTCGATGCCAACCCGCCGTCACCATCGTAACCGGCCAACTCCCACAATTGCACCGCTTCCTGATCCTGCATGTTGTAGTGACTGATAAGCAGCAGCAAAATATCTTCACTGGGACGTTCCAAGCCTTGTTCAATTCGCCCGAGCGACGCCTCATCGATTTCCACTGCGCCAGAAACTTCCGCTAAGCTCTCTTTGAGCTGCTCGCGCAGGTACTTCAGGTGGGTACCGAGAGTACGAAACGGCGGTGTGTTGTGGGACTTTTGCTCATTCATAACTCATTTATAGTACTTTTTTGAGGCGCTCCATGCAAGTCCACCACCGACAAGGCGTATAATGGGCCATAATGAATCTGCTCCAAAATGTTTCCCTGCAGGATTATTCCACAATGCGTCTGGGTGGCACGGCGCGTTATCTGGTAGAAATCCATGATCGTAACGAGTTGACTGATGCGCTTGCCTGGGCCCAGGCAAGGCAGCTACCGGTTATCATGATTGGCGGGGGCAGTAATATCTACTGGCAAGATGCTGGTTTTGACGGCTTGGTTATGGTAAATCGTATTCTAAAATACGAAGCCTTCGACGAGGACGAACTGAACACGTACATAACGGTCGGTGCCGGCGAAGACTGGGACAGTGTTGTCGAGCGCAGTGTTCAGGCTGGTCTGACAGGTATTGAAGCGCTGAGCCTGATCCCCGGTACCGCCGGTGGAACCCCTATCCAGAATGTCGGTGCTTACGGCCAGCGTATTAGCCGGGTGCTAACTACTATTGAAGCCTATGACACAAAAATCAAGGATTTTGTAACACTGCGTGGCAGCGATTGTCAGTTTGGCTATCGAACCTCTCGTTTCAAAGCTGCCGATAAGGGCCGCTTTTACATTACCGCCATCACGCTGCACCTAACCCACAGTAATCCGGAACCGCCGTTCTACGATGCCCTGCAACAATATTTCGATGAGCATGCTATCCACGACTGGACACCAGCTGCCGTCCGTGACGCCGTTATTGCTATTCGCTCCAGTAAACTCCCTGACCCGGCGGTTGTCGCCAACAACGGATCCTTTTTTGCCAACCCGATTATTAATGAGAGTGAAGCCATTCAGCTGCAATCAGATTTCCCTGATCTCCCCTACTGGCCGGCTGACGAAGGCCTAGTCAAAATCCCGGCCGCCTGGCTTATTGAACATGTCGGTCTCAAGGATTTCCACGATCCTGAAACCGGCATGGCAACCTGGAAAAACCACGCCCTAGTCCTGGTAAACGAACATGCTCATGGCACGGCTGATCTTCTAAAATTTAAACAAAAGATTGTCGATGCCGTCCAAGCAAAATTCCACATCACCCTTGTGCAAGAACCAGAACTTTTGCCCTAAACCTACTCTTTTGGAAAATTGTAATCAGAATAGACCTCACCTTGGGCAACTTTTTCCAGTATAATTTTGACTTCTGGCACGATATTTTTCGGCAAATCGTCGAGTGCGAACCAGTTTAAATCACTGCATTTACCAGGTTCATTATTAGCTATTTCTGGATGAAGCTTGGTCGTTTCAAAGCCTAAGTCAATCCGCTCATGTGGGGTCGGCGTATCCGAGAATCGATGCATAACGTGTACCAGCTTCAGCTCATCCCGGGTTACTTCAGCCGCTAACTCCTCTTTGGCTTCACGGATAGCGGCATCAATAACTTTCTC
>Ga0157374_10000382_pt1 | contig 40771 bp, 47 predicted proteins | sample M25metaG_FD_115308 | JGI IMG/M metagenome (GOLD analysis project Ga0157374, IMG submission 115308) | Miscanthus rhizosphere microbial communities from Kellogg Biological Station, Michigan, USA - M2-5 metaG | ecosystem: Host-associated > Plants > Roots > Rhizosphere > Soil | place: USA: Michigan...
CTGAGTTGCAACTGGTTGCTCGTCCCTACATTCCTCTTAATGATTTGAATCAGTCCGCTGGTGACGTTCTGCAAGAGAAGTACGTGGAAGCAACTGAAGCAATCATGGTCACGGAAGACCGTTTGTGGTACAACCTGGTCAACGCACAAGTTGGTCTGGATAACCCCCTACAGATTATCTCCGGTCAGCTTACGCCGTATACGTTCATGCAGCTGCAGACGGCACTGACTCGTTGGGGTCTGAAGGCTCCCCACGTTCTGATTGCTACCGACATTTATCAGGACATCGTTGGTAATACGGAATTCTACACGGCAATCGATCCTGTTGCTCGTCACGAACTTCTGTTGACGGGTGAACTCGGTGTTATGTATGGTTGCACGATTACGTCAGATGCATATCGTTTCCCTGAGCACAAGGTCCTTAACCAGGGTGAATTGTTCGTGATTTCGGATGCAATGAATCACGGTGCTTACTCAGATCGTGGCGGTCTGCAATCGCAACCTATCGATATCGCAGTTGAGCGCGTTCCAGGTCGCGGTTGGGTTCTGTATGAATCGCTGGCTATGGCAGTTGCCAACAGCACGTCTGTGAGCAAGGGTGTCCGTATCTAAAGTGGACAAGGTGTAGTTCATTAATGAACTACACCTAATCGAAATCAAAGGAGAGCAATATGCAACGTTATAATCGTAGCCTTGATTTCATCCTGTCCGCAGCGGTGAAACTCCATCAAGGTAAAACAGTCTTGGCTGCAAAGCTACTGACCAGAGCAACTAAAGAACCTTCGTTTGCCCACGCTGTTCGTATTCTAGAAGCCTCGTGCGAGGCCGGTTATCGTGCAGAAGCCAAAAAGATCGAAGCTAAGATGAAAGTCAAGGCTGCCGAAGAAGCAGAAGACGCTGATTTGGAAGGTCTAGTTGGTGATCTAGATGACCTCGAAGAAGAGGAACATATGGGTGGCGAGCCGGAAGGCGAACCCGAAGAAGTAGAAGACGAAGCTGTTGAAGAAGATGTCGAAGAAGATACTGCAATGGCTTCAGCAAAATTTGCTAAAGTCTTGTCTTCGATGCAGAAGCGTAGCAAGTAATCACAGTAGTAAGAGGTAATCACCATAGCCCCGTGCCGGCCTGTCCGACCGGGGCTATTATTTTGTCTAGGGTCCCGTGGAGAATCAAAATGACCCAGCAAGTAATCATTCCTATAGATGATCTGATCTTTAATGGGTTTCAGCAAAGATTCCAGCAGGTGTTCTCTTGCCCATGCGCATTCATAAATCAGAATGACAAGACGAAGATCTTAGATCGTATATTTGCTCAGGGTACTGAGTTAACGTATCCGTACGCGTGGTTCACCATTCAATCCATAGCTGCGAATCCTGATTCATACAATGCACACCCCCTAGGTCGTAGAGGCGTGACTTTGAATGTAGCATCGTCCACTACAATCAACACCGTGCGGATCATGCCGACCATCTTTGATATAGAGATCAACTATGTGACTAATAAATCACAGTCCGTAGATCAAGGTTCGGTCATGGCCTTCGCACGTCGTTGGTTACTCGCTCGTCGTTTCGGATATTTGAAGTACACTGTGAAGTACGGAAACATGCAGTTCGGGATTCATATAACTATGGATGAGCAAGTACCGTTTCCACAGCGAGAGAACATAACTGAAGCGGAAACGAAGTACGACGTCGTTCTACACGCACAGATTAAAGGATACACGTCTGAACCTACCTTAGGAACACAGGGGAAGGTGAATAAGATCAACCTGACCGATGGGATCAAGCTGCCTAATGGCCAAGTGGTTTCTCTAACCAATGGGCAAGTTATAAGTACTCAGACCTTCAACTTTGACTAAACAATTTCATTGTATGAAGGATTTAAAAAGAAGGAGTTAGTAATGACTCAAATTGTTAGAAATGTCGGCAAAGTAGCATTGACTGTCAGAATAGTAAAAGCTGACGGTACCAAGGGCTCCTTCCGTCTGATGCCCAAGAACAAAGGTGTTACCCTACGAGATGGCGAAACCATTGATTCCTACTGGCAGGCTATGGAGGGACAAGACATTCGCGTCTTTGATGTTAAGCCTCAAATAACTATACCCGAGAGCCCCAAGTCCGGAAGCTCCTCTGAGGTCAAGGCCGGATCAAATGCTAAGATAAAGGAGGCCTAAAATGAGTAGCGTATCTCCGCTGCAAGGTTCTAAGGTCATAGTCAACGAAATTAATTTATCGCAGGTTATTACCAGTGCTAGTTCTTCAGTTGCCGCACAGGTGGTAGTAAGTGCTCAGGGATCGCCTTTCCCTCAAAACTTTACGAACGGTAATGACTACCTTAGTTCCTACGGTAATCCTACTGCCTCGATATCCTTCGACCAATATTGTGCTCTAGACTATTTCAGAGAGGGCAACAACCTGTGGGCCATCCGTGCGCTGGCTAATGACGGTACGGCCCTATACTCTGGCGTTGCCATGTACACTGATGGGACTTTGACGTACTTGAATCCCGTTAGTGCGGGTGTGGCGACCCCTGCGACTCCTAACTTTACCCCAGGCGGTGGAGTCATACCCTCGGGTTCTTTCACAGGCTTAGCACTGTTCTATCCGTTACAGGGTCCAGGATCCTTCGGGGACGATCTAGCAATAGGTATTACGTCATCTAACTTGACGACCCCTTCTTGGGCAACTGCTAACCCCATAACGTCCACTTCTACAGGTGGTACGTTAGTACCTGCTACTTATCAGTATCAAGTATCAGCATTCAACAGCATAGGTGAAACGCTGGTTTCGAATCCAGTAAGCGTTGTCATCGCCGGTTCCTCGGTAGCCAATACTGTTACATTGAACTGGAACGCAGTTACAGGCGCACAGGGTTATTACGTATATGGACGTACGGCATCTCAGGTTTTCTTGATTGCTATCATAGGCGCAGGCACTACTACGTTTACGGATACAGGTGCTATTGCATACCCAGGTCCAGTGCCAGGACAAGTTCCTATTACTAGCCAGGCCAATGTAAAGACAAGTACGTTCTTCACGGTCAATGTATATAACACCACTCAGAGCACGACCTATCCTATAGAGTCGTTCACGTGTTCGTTCACGGAGAACACTAGCAGTTCTGGAATGGAAACGGAGTTGGAGCAGGCTATCAATCCCTTCTCTTCGAATATTCAGGTAACTTCGAATGTTCCGAATCTGCTTGGGCCGTTGCCGGCAACGACTTCTGTATCTGCTACTTCAATGGCAGGTGGCAATTCAGGATCAGCTCCTCAGGATTCGGATATTATCCGTGCGTGGCAGGTATTCATCAACAAGCAGTTGTATCCGATCAACATAGCTATCAACTCTGGACATAGTGATCCGGCTATTCAACAAGCCATGGATACGCTGGTCCAAACGCGAGGCGATGCTGTTGCACTCTTAGATGTTCCTAGTGCTCAGCAGAAATACCAGCAGGCTATCAATTATCGTAACCTGCAGTTGAATCTGAATTCTACGTACTCTGCGTTGTTCTGCCCTGACGTTTTGGAACCGGATACTATCAATGGTAAGCAGGTTTATGTGCCATTTAGTGGATGGGCTGCTGCATTGTGTGCCCGCACAGATCGTGTTGCCAATCCGAGCTTCTCGATTGCAGGTCTGAATCGCGGTCTGGTCAACGTGTTGAAGACCAGATATACCTACGACCAAGGTCAGATGGATCAACTGTTCGACGCACAGGTCAACTACACGCAGACGTTCGTAGGACAGGGCATTGCGTTGTGGGAACAGCAAACTCTGAGTGGGCAGTTCTCTGCACTATCATGGTTGTCAGTGCGGAGAATCACCAACGTTATCAAGGTAGCGCTTTATAAGTTCTTGTTGTATTCGTTGCAAGAACCAAATGATGACTTCCTTGGTCGTCAGATCGTTGAATCCTGTTCTTCGTATTTGCAGGCGATTCAGAATGCTCGTGGTATTTCAGGGTTCACGGTTGTCAGTGATTCGTCGAACAACAGTGCTCAGGATTTCAACTCGGGTATTCGTAATGTGACGGTCATCATCATTCCGACTATTCCGACGCATATAATCAACTTGCAAGTGGTGATCAGTAAAGCTGGAGTTTCATTCCAGGAAGTTTTATCCCAGGTGAACCCCGGCTAGTATTAATGCTCCAGGTACGAGAGTAATTTCTTTTTAGACCAGGTGTACCAGTAGCGAGGTAGAACAATAATTCTACCTCGCTTACCAACTACTACCCACCTTAGGTTTGGAATGGAGGTAGCTTTTTCTCTATTCTTCTTTAAGTACCCTTTAGGTCCGAGTAAAGTCCAGACACTTTTACATTCAACGTACCCTTTGTTCTTAACATAGAAGTCAGGCGTCCATCGAGCATCTACCTGAAACTCTGGATCGAACTGGGTAAAGATGTTTCTTGGTCCAAATTTCTTTACTAACCACTCAACTACGTAGGCCTCTCCGTTGCCTTGAACTTCGAATTTCTTTCCCTCTATAAGAACTTCTTTAGTTTTAAAGCTGGATCGGAGTGCCTTTGCTTTTATCTTTGGATCTTGATGGGGATGTTCGTATTTACCACCCGTCTTGAGAAGGTAATTGTCTTTCTTTCGTTGCTGCACAGACGGATCTTGGGCAGAGTGTGAGTACTTCCCCTTGGTTTTCTCCAGATAGGTTTCTCTCTTTTTCTTGGTTATAGAGGGGTGGCCTAGTCCGTCTAATCCATAATTGTTGTACAGAGTGGCTTTAGATTTTTTCTGGATGATAGGACTCTGATTTGGATTCTCGCAACCAAATGTTTGAAGACAAGTTTGTTTCCTCTTGGATGAAATAACTTTGATCTCCTCTTTAGTTTTCGATTTCCAAGTTTTTGAGAATTTTTCGCCTCGATGCTTCTTAACCTCTGGAAGATTGGCTGCTGCAGTTCGGGCTTCAAGTTTATCAGGGTTCTCTTGACACCAAGTAGTCATTACCTTGGATATATGAGCACGACCTTCTTCTGTAGCACTGTATCTGGTAGCTCCGTAGCGTTCTAACATCGTCTCTGCAACTTGTTTCTTGACCTTGGGGTTTTGAAGTGGACGACGAACTCCGTGCTTCTTTTCATAGGTATCCGCACCCTTCTCCGCTTTGGCTTTGACCCATTCCTCATAGTTAGGACGCTCTCGAAGCAATCGCTCTCTAGTCTCATAGTGAAGACGTTTTGCCTCCTTTGGATCTTTTTGTTTACAGAGCCAGCAGCATGAAGGAAAGTCAGTACCCATCCAGCAGGAGTTACATTCAGGGCAGAAAAAGTTTGCAAGAGCACGTTCATAGTGATGGAGTAGGCCCTTGCCTTCTACCATGGGTTGTGTTCTACCAAAGTAGAAGAACTTATTCCAAGTTTCTAGGTGCTGAGTGTATAGTTCGTCGAAGAATTTGGTTCCCCAGGATTTTGTTCCTACGTCGTCTCTATAGTACTTCTTGTATAGACGTCGCAAGATGTTTCGATCTTTAGCTTTCCAGTCTTCTGGTTGAAAGATCCCGGTTACTTTTGGAATTTTCAAGATCCGCTGGACTACAGGAAGATCGGAGTAGTGTTCTAGTTTTGGGTGTTTTAGAATGCGCATAAGTTGTCCAGGTGACATACCGATTCACATTATTTACTATCTGAATTTCATAGTGTAACCGACGTATAAAGGTACACCAATGCAACAGCAAATACGTACAAGAGCAGCAATTCGCCTCCTGGCGACTACTAAGCAATCTCCTACGGGCCCCTCTAGTACTACATCTTACGAAGATCAAACAGGTGAAGAACTTCTAGCGGACTCCACGGAGAAGGTGATTGCCCCATCTGAATCCTACAAGAAGAAAGATGAACATCAACTAGAGCACCAACAACAGCATAGACAAACCGAAGAAAACAAAGAAGCAACCAGTCCTATACATAAGATGTCAGATACTGCAGTACGCAATAATGACCATCTGAAAACCACATATAGTGCCGTTACACCCAGTGGACTAGACGAAGAAAATGAAGTTCTAGCTTTTCGTGGAGGTGGAGGTGGAGGAAGGACTTTCTTCAAAAATAGACTGCGTTCCATGTCTCCTAGGGAGCGCCTAGAGTTCTTAAAGAAGCGAAGAGAACGAGCTAATCAACCTCGAGAACTTAAAGAACCTGAATCCGAAAATCTGAGTCCAGAATTACAGCACGCAGTGGAAGCTCTAAAGTTTTTTAATAAAGACACAAATCAGTTGGCTAAGATCCTTACCAGTTGGTATTCAGGTCATTATATGGGAGACGACTGGAATACCCGGGGGGAGATGAACCTAATAGGCCCTATGGCTAAAAAGGCGGTTAGAGATAACTTCATCAGAGCAATGGCCTACGTGGGACGCCACTTTCCGACGAAATTGGGGAAAGTAGCTTATCGCGTTACGAATATGGTGAATGGTAGGCCGGTTCTAAACAAAATGCAGAATCTTGATTTGGGGCCTCGTTCTATCCTTTCCTTTAGCCAGTCCCCTAAAGCAGTGGAAAAGTTTGCTAATGGTATTGGATATAAGAACAACTCGCTACACAAGGCAACTCGAATGGTTGTCCGAGTACCTTTGACTTCTAACAACTATATAGCCACTACCTCTAGTGTCTGGGCTTTTGTTAAATTAGTGCATGAAAACGCAGAAAAGCTCGGAGTATACGCGAACTGGTGGAAATCTGCGTGGGATGTTGTTCGTAAGTTCGCAGGTCAGGACGAAGTTCTTATGTACTTTAAGGATCCGCATAAAGTACCCGCAGTCATAACCACTTTGATACCTTTAAATAAAAAAGTTACAGTGAACGCAATATGTGGTGCAGTGACACCCAGTGGACTAGACGAAGAGGATCTGCCCCCGACCAGTCAACAGTACGCTTCGGACATAGATGATGCAACAAGGCGTCCTGAATCAACAAAGAATCAGACATTGTACGATACTACTGCCTCTTTAAAACGCCTTATAGTGTCTGCTCGAGGTGGAATATTTGATACGCACGGAGATCCTGAAATGGATCTAGACCATAGCCAGGGAGAGCCAAAGCCCAACTCACAGGTGTTGCCCTACAATGGCTCTGTTATAGAGGCGGATCGTCTAGGGACGGAAAGTGATCCTCTAACTAAAGATCAAGAAAACTATGGTACTTCCGGTCGCCCCGCGCTTGCCACAGTGCCTATGTTGCTTGATCCTGAAACGTCTTCTACTTATTCACGCGAAAACAATGTGAATAGAAATACGACAGAAAAAGAAATACCGGAATTAGACGTTGCCAGGTCTCACGATACGGGTTCTACGGTAGATGAACCGGAACCTGCGAGTACCTTGGATATGAGGGGCCAAGAAGGGCTCACTACATTTTGTTCTTTGAAGAAATTAGCTGCTGCAATGCGGGCTACTCCAGAGCCTCATGATATGGCTACTCCAGCAACATCGAGGCCTTCTAAGGGCTATACTAAACCTAGTCTTAAGAAATCTAAACGTCATCTGGGGGCCAAGTCTCTTTATGACGGGGATTTTGATCCAGCGGGCAGAACTACGGGAGATCACATGATTACTGAAGATCCAGATAATCATGGATACTATAATCTACACTCCAGTATAGACGAAGATGATGCTTTAGAAGTTCTTTGTACGGAGAACGTAGAGGCCGACGCAGATCCCAAGTTGTTTAATATGGCCGCGCCGCCTTTGCCAAGTATGGGTTGACCAGATGAAGATTAGATCAAGAGAAAGATTAGTAGCTACTGCAGGCACAGAAATTCGAGCACTAGCAGACAAACGGGCATTAGCGCGCAGCCTATTTTATGAACTGGATCCATATTTGAGCGGGTCCCAGTTCAACAAACTAGATGCCTCTATAGGATTTAGATGTGAACCTCAGTACGTTATAACTACATTGAAGCACCTGGGCTTTAAGCCCCTAGATAAGGAAACGTTGAGACGATCGGATATGGTAGTGAAGGTCCACGTCCCCCATGAGGATTGGAATCCAGTCCTCTATGTTATGTAAGGTTCACATGCTACTTTTTTATTACGGTAGTAAGAAACGGCCGAATAAAGTTCGTTTCACTACTGATTTTTGTAAACAAATTTTCTCTTTAGTAGAGGTGTAATATGGCTAGAACGTCAGTTATGGACTTAATGGCAGTGGGAGATCCAGCCCTCTCGTGGAACTTTGATCTTTTTCTGCCTTCGATTCCGGGTTCGTCAGATACAAGGGATTTGACGTGGAAGTGCATGTCTACCGGATTGCCCGGCACAGAAATCAACCGGGTACCCCTGCAATTGCACGGTGTTGAACTCGTTAGAATGGGTAGCCGTAACTGGACCCACACGTTCAATACAACGTTCTTGGAAGCCATTGATTGGCAGACACGCACCAAGTTTTTCAACTGGATGGAAGCCGGTAGGTCTTGGTCTAAGAACAGTGGTTCAGAATCTGCTACTTATCTGGTAAACGGCCAGATCTCTCTATATGATGATATTCCGAACGTGGCTAAGACGATCAAGGTCTTTGGCATGTGGCCTTCGAACATAGCAGATGTAGCACTAGATGGTTCCAATGGAACTGGGCACGTGGCACTCGAAATCACTTGGTCTTACGACTGGACCGACAGCTAAGTTGATATTTATACTGTAGTTCCCCTTGACTGTAATAACTATAAACTGAGAGGCTAAGATGGCAGTAACAACTTTCAATGGACGGCAAGGGGACATATCTCTACAGCCGTCAGATATTTCAAGTGCAGGCGGATTGCTGGCAGTAAGTCCGTCTATGACTGGAGTTCCTACAGCTCCCACGGCGGCGCCAGGAACCAATACCACACAAGTAGCCACTACCGCATTCGTTTTATCTTCAGTAGCAACCGGAGTTTCGGGTGTAGGTTCCTTCAACGGCCGCACCGGCGTTGTCACTTTGCAGACATCTGATGTATCAGGAGTGGGTGGAGCCCTCCTGGCTAGTCCTGCGTTTACCGGGTCTCCGACAGCACCTACACAGGCTACTTCAGATAATTCTACAAATCTGGCTACTACGGCCTTTGTAAAAACTGCTTTAAACAACTACACACTACCGGCAGCCACATCTAGTACAGTAGGTGGAGTCAAAATCGGTTCCAATGTAACCGTACAAACAGATGGCACGATTTCAGTAGCTGCTCCTTATGTGCTGCCCGCTGCAACCACTCTAGCTTTAGGTGGTGTATCTGTCGGAGCAGGACTGACCGTCACTCCAGGTGGCCAGTTGGCAGCCATAGTTACTACACCTTATGTATTGCCGGCTGCAACCACTTCTGCCCTAGGTGGCGTTATAGTGGGTAATGGACTTGCTGTAGCCTCTGGTGTACTGACTTTAAATCTTCCCGCAGCAACTAGCTCAACCTTAGGTGGTGTTAAACAAGGTGCCAACGTAACAATTGCAGGCGATGGCACTATCTCTGTGGCGACTCCTTATACATTACCTGCCGCCAATGCTTCTGTACTGGGCGGTATAAAAGTAGGCTCCGGTCTATCAGTATTAGGCGATGGAACTCTGTCAATAGCTACAGGTGGCAGTTCTGCTGTAGTGAACTCGTTCAATACGCGCACAGGAGCCATTACACTTCAGGCTTCTGACATAACAAATGCAGGTGGTGCAGTACTGGCCAGCCCTTCTTTCTCGGGCTCTCCGACGGCTCCGACACCTGCGGCGGGTGACAATACAAACAACTTGGCCACTACAGCGTTCGTACAGAACGCTCGTAATGGGATCACCACTGTTGCTCTATCCTCTAGTGCTACTGTATTGACTAATGCACAGGCATACGGTTCACAAATTCTTGTCTTGACTGGTACTCTTACTGCAGCTTCTACGGTTACATTCCCAGCCAGTGCTACAGGTATGTGGAAGGTCATGCTTGTCGGCCTGTCTGGGGTATCTGGCACTAACAGCTTGACCTTTCAATCTGCTACCTCTGGGGCCACTTCTACTATAGTACTAACTTCAGTACCTAGTGGTGGAGGTGTCACCCTTACTATCATCAACAGTGGTGTTTATAGTATCTAAACTTTGAAAAGGTGGCTTGGCCACCTTTTTCCTTTTAGGTGAACGAAAATGTCGAATCCCTCCGATTTTCCCTTTTCTATACCCCTTACGTTCTATGACAACGGGGGTAATCCGCAATCGGTAAGAGCTCAATTTCTATCAGCCTTTCCATCTGGCTCATTTTCTACTCTAGTAGTTATCACCCAAAACATAGGTCCCTCAGTAGCGGGCCTCTACATCTACTACCCAGATCGTTGGCGTCTAGTTATTCCGTACTCATACATTGACGACTACGTCATAGGTGGGGGATCTATCAAGATATGGTCCAACTTAGCCAGTGCTACGACCCCAGATACTGGAGCTCAGGTATTCCGCAACGGTCTCTTAGATAACGTGTCGTCAATGACACCTTCTACTGGAGTTCTATGGGCCACTATACTGACAAATCCGGAATCGGGTACAAGCTACATACTTCCTCCAGCCTCTACTACTAATCTAGGTGGTGTTATTGTTCCTGCTAGTGGAGCTCTAACCGTTGATGGTTCTGGAAAAATCGGTGTCAACGTAGGTGCAGGTCTTTCGGTGGCCTCTAATGCACTGACTGCCGCAGTGGTATCCGTAAACGGCAAGACAGGCGCACTGACGTTGACTGCAACTGATGTAGGAGCTGCTCCAACCGCAGATCCCACATTTACGGGTACAGTAACAGCTGCGGCTATCAGTGCCTCCGGTAATATAACCTCTACCAATCAAATAGTTTCCACTTTAAGTAACGCAGGTTCAGGGGCTAGTTCTAATTTTGTGGCCCAAAGTACAGGTGCAAGTAATACTCCTTCCATAGGATGGGGCAGTTTGAGTGGCGGCACGAATTCCAAGTGGTGGTCTGCTTATACTAGTGCTGACGGAACTGGTATGTTCTTCAACCTAGTAAATGACGCCAACAATAGTGCCACTAATTGGCTAACAGTGACGCGCGCGGGAATGGTAGTTAGTGCTATAGCTTCAAATAGTGGAAGTGGTTCGTGGACACATACGGGTTCTATGGCAACGACAGGAAACGTAACAGTTCAAGGCACGCTAAGTTCTACCAGTAACTTACAACCTGCAGGCACTACCAACTCAGGTGTTGCAGTAGGGGGTGGACCAAATTATGCCCTCGCGGCTTTCTATGATCAAACGTTGTCTCCCGATAATAGAACTGCGGAAGCTATATTCATTAATGGTGGCATGACCCTGCGGTTTAAGAACGACGCGGGGAGTCAGGCAACGCCTTGGTTGACTGGACTGGGAGGTTATGCTTCAGGTATTACAGGCATTACTTCGAATAGCGGTAGTGGTAGTTGGGCGCACACTGGTCCTCTCAGCGTACAGTCAGTAGCGTCAGGTGGCAACAACTTGGTTATGACTGGAACCAATAGTACAGGAGTACCTACTCTTAGTACTGCAGGTGCAGCAGTCAATATTTCGATGAACATTGCCACCAAGGGTGCAGGTGGTATTAATCTCCAGTCCAGTACTGCCATTACCGGTACGCTGTCTACGACTGGAGATACAACGATAGCCGGAAACGTTATAAGCTCTAACGCAGGCACCGGTATTAGAGTAGCAGAGGGCACAAACGCAAAACAGGGCACGGCGGTACTTGCTGCTGGTACAGTTACTGTAGCCAATACCTCAGTGACCGCCAATAGTAGAATTTTCTTGTCTATCCAGTCCTTAGGCACTGTAACTTCTCCTCAGGCGATAGGTGTGACAGCTAGAGTAGCAGGAACTTCCTTTACGATAACTTCTGCATCTAATACAGATACTTCCGTAATAGCCTACGAGATTTTTGAGCCAGCATAATATAGATCATAGAGGGGCCATATATGGCTAATCGTACCTTCCCCTTGGATATGCCCATCCAAGTTTTCTCCGGAGATGGAAGTACCCCGAGTTCTTTAAAAGCACCTTGGAGTCAATCGCTCAGCATCGGTAGTGTCTGTGTCTTATATCAAAATTCAGCTAAGAACTATCCTTTAGGTCTGTACTTAAAGTCTGCACAAGCTGGTGGACCTTGGACCTATATGGTGCCCTACCATAGATACGCCAACTCGTATCTATAGATGGCCAGTAGATCGATCAGTAGATACTTCAGATGGAGATCAGATAGGTACCATGACGCATCTGGCACAGCAAAATGGACCTGGCGGTTTCACCTTCAGTAGCACTGAGACAGTTTTCAACCCGGGAGACGTACTTTCTTTTATCACTTATCCGGGAGATAACAGTTACAACAGATTGGACGTTCCGTTCTCTATGGTTATTCCGTTGGAGATCGTTCCCTGACCCGGTACACAATTTAATAGCGTAACACATACCCTTAGAGGTTCTCTTCAGAAACACAATGTTCTCTTTACAAAGGAAACGAGATGAACACGATTTCAATTACTGATTACGAAGTTCTTAGCCCAACGTTGGCTCGTGTGGTAGTATCATACACTGGTCGTATGACGAAAGAACAGATCAAGGCCAACTTAATGGAACAGTTCGACCACCTAGCTGCTCCCATTGAGAATAGCTTCCACGTTATCAAGGCTCATAACAACGGCGGTTCGGCTGTTGGATTTGTTCGCGCAAACAAAGAAGTACGGGTCGTCAACGACAAAGAAATTCGCGCTTCGTACCGCGTCATGTCTTCGAATATTATGATGGACAATCGCGATAAGTCGTTGTGGGAAGTGCGCGAAGGCCGAGGCGGTAAGTTCTTGGCTCGTCATGGTCAAGAAGACTTATCAGAACTGGTAGAGGCCCGAGTACAACGTCGCCAAGACGTGCCTGCTCTTCGTCATATCGCTATGGCTTCGGCAGTCAAAGGTGAGTTTGCTTCGTTCATCTCCAAAACAGGTGATGTAGATCATGGCTTCGTCTTGGCAGCTAATTCGCAGAAGGTTCAGATTCTTTCTTCGACTACGAATATGCCTGAAGTCGTTTCAGCCAACATGGTTACTCGCCTGGATCGCATTCCGGTTCCCAAAGAGTTCCATAAGCAAATGGTCAAGGCCAATATCACTCCTGAAGAAAAAGCTAAGGCCAAGGAGTACTGGGAAAAGCTTTATTCCTATGATCCTGCCTATCTCTCTGACGTCAAGCAGCAGGTAGATGACACCACATGGTGCTAAGCTATAAGTAAAAAGAAAGGCCCTGTAGAATAGAATCTACAGGGCCTTCTTCACCTTCGTTGACCAGGTCACTAATTTAGAAATGATTGTTGTAAGTATCTGGCCTTGAAATAAACCACTCCTCTACGCATAGCATGTAGAACTTGATGCTTAGGTTGGTCTCAGAATCATTTGGAACTGGCAGCAGCATCTTAACCTGTTCATCTGCATAGGCCCGACAGTCTCTCTTCATCTTTGGAATGTTGTTTTCCAGTTGAGCTTCATTCCAATTGTGGAATACCTCTTGTCCGTAAGAGGGTAGACAGAACAGCAATGAAAGTGCGAACAAGATGTTCTTCATTTTTAAATCCTTTGTTGTTGAGATGGTGAGCCAAGAATCACTTCTTTGATGCCGTATATTTCTGCTACCTTCTTGCAGTTATCACACACGTAGTGGTGTCCTTCTACGTATAGAACGCCACCTCGTGCATTACCCCCGGCGTACCTGAGGGCCATGACTTCAGCGTGACCGTCTTGTTTGCAAATATCGATACACATTTCGTACCCAACACCCGAAGGAAGATCACCCCGAGGGCATTCTGTTTGAGGATTCCTGCAGTAGTTGGTGCCCACATAGTGTATGCCCTTGGGGGAAACAACTGTAGCCTTGACTGCTCTCCGTGCGCAAGGGCCCGAAGACCGAAGATCCCAATTTATTACCAGAGGTTGATTATTCATCATCTGTCCCCTTAGACCTCATTAGATCTGTATCTGCGATGGTCCAATGTCGGGGATCTTTATCTTTATACTGTTCCCGGATACGGATCATCATGCCCTCAAACTCTTTACGAAGGGCCATCAGTTCAGGTTCCATGCTAGGAGGACGATCATCTGCCAACTTTCCTAAAGCCTCGGCCTCAATTAGAATATTGATACATGCCTTGGCATTAGCCAGATGAGGTGTTCCGTCCGCTGGATCATATTTTTGACCTTCCCACCAAGCACCCATGTGCCTCTGAAGGGCTGAATAGTATATAGAGGCTCTGGCACCTGCGATTCGCCAGTTCCATGCCCCATATTTTACGTTCCCTAAGAATTGAGCTATGGCATCATACATTTGTACAATAGGTGAAACCAAGTTCAGGGGTAACTTGTCAGTGGCTATAGAGTCTTTTGGGTTACTGGCTTTTTCAGTCATACTTGCCCCGCACGACCAGGTTGAATGAAACATCTTCCGGTAGTTCAGTAGACTGTATAGAGTTGGCCATCAGGATTCGTAAACCTTCTCGTTTGGCAGCTATGAACTCCATTTGAGCCCCAGGGGAGACCAGCCAGTTATGCAATAACGCAATGCCCTGACATTCCTTAAGAGCCAGTATGTCCCGGGCCATCCAGTCGAGCCACCCTTCGGTATCTCTGACTTCTAATTCTGCGGGATTCACAACTTCGTAGCCCAAGGCCCGTAGTCTGCTGGCCTCTGCATTGAACAAGTCAAAGCCGTTATTAGGCTCTCCACTCATTTTCCCACTAAGATAAAGTTTCATCTTTCGTCCTTGATTTCCGTTCCTCTAGTCTATTCTTCCACAGCGTCTTATAGAAGGCATACGAAAGGGCCATCTTCTCTTGGTTACATTTCAAGCAAGATAAGGCTACATTCTTTCTATCGTAGTTGCCATTTCTAGATCGTGCTTTCTTGTGGTCGATGGTTGACTCTTCAAAAGTCAACTGGATTCTACAGTAGTGACAACGGCCCCCGCTGGTTCTGTAGAGCCACTTCTTCAGTTCCAGTTTAGAAAATCTTTGGGGCCGTTTCGCCATTTTAGCCCCGAAGATACTCAGAAGGAATCAACATTCCTTGGAGATCATATTCGTACTGAGTATCTTTGACTTGTACTTTGACCTTAAACGAACCGTACACAAAGTGGCCAAAACAGGGTCCAAATCCCGAGAGTCCTTCATATTCTTTGTAATCTAAACGACGACCTTCCAAAGTTACCTTGATGAACAACCCATCCAAGTATCTTAGAAACGGATTGGACAATAAGATGGGTGCATCTTCTGGAATTTCAACTTTTACAGTCTTGCACTTGATGAAGGCATAATCTTCAACTTTAGTGATTTTCAGTTCGCTAAGAGGTACGCAGGCAATGGACTTCTTTTCGATCTTTTGCACCCAAGTAGAAGGAGCAATTTGGCTAGAGGGATCCCTAGCCCCTGATCTACCTCCGCCTCCACCAACACCCTGCAAATGAGGTGCCGTATAAGAACTTCCGCCGCCACCTCCTCCCGTTCCAAAGTAGAGTGCTGTATTATTTGCCGAAGTTCCTACTGATACCGAAGGGGCCTCCACAAACACTGGACTAGAATTTCCATTCCAATAAATATTGGCTCCTACAGCACCTTCAGGAAACGATAGTGTTAAAGGCCCTCGAGTACCTTCAGGAAACGATAGTGTTAAAGGCTTATCTGTATGTTCTTTCATTTTAAGCTCCATCTGGGCGAATCAAAGATTCCTCTTCAACGTCTCGTTCGTTGATAACCAGTTGTCGAAGATCTTCGGGCACATCAGTTCCGGCCAAGTATATAGCACCTGTCTGAGGATCTTTTGTGCCGGCCCACCATCTGTTGTTTTTCAACAACTGCGGAAAGTACGACACTATGGTCTCAGTTCGTTTGAATTTATACCACGGCATAGTCAGACTCCTGTTACTACTTGAGCTAGGCGCAGAAGATCTTTATCTGGATCTACGAACCCGATTTTGGCTTGCACGCTAGGATGAATTTCCACTGCATTTCTAGTTACCAGTATCGTTCCATCACCTCCAAAGGTGCAATCCCGAAACTGGTTAATAATGGCCTCTAGTTCTTCGTCGGTGGGGATCCAGCTTTCATTTCCCGCAATTAAGTGCAAAATCCGCCGTTCAGCCATTGCTTTTCTCCTTTGGCACGTCTCCTACTTCAACGTGCAGTCGTGCGTATGAGGCAGCACCCTAGAGATCGATCAAATCCTTCTTAGTCAACCTAAACTGGAAATCACCTATACACAACAGAAAGGTGTCAGTACCAGGTTCAGGCGTTACGATTTTAATATTCATAATTATTCCTTTTCAAACCACCACTTTAAGAATCTACTGTATTCCCAATTGAAGGGGATCTTAGCTTCGTCTCTTAAATTCTTCATGAACATGAAGGCTAGAAAACATTTAGTTGATTCACCTGTCATAGGAACCTCATACATCAGCTGCATAATTTGTGATCTTGGTCTTAACTTTCTTGCCGCCTCGACCTTCTTTCACAATCTCTTTGCTGTCCTCGTCGTCCGCTCTTGCTAGATTATTATCGTAGTCCTGGGGTACGTCCTCTATCCTCATACACTCGTAGTCGACCTTCATTAGGAAAGGGAAGGCCATGCTATTACGAGATTTGGGCTGTTCTACTCGTATGATTCCGGACTCCTTGGCTTCTTTAGTGGCCAACCAAGTGAATGAGTTAGAGCTATGCTCTGTAAGTGCCCGACTGTAGCGTATTTTACCCTCGTCGTTAATCTGTACGACGAGTACAACTATGCAGTTCTCGGTCTCTGCATGAATCTTAGCCTGACGACCAATAGAGCCCAACGCTCTCCACATGTCATCTCCATCAGTACCTTTAAGTAGAGATACGTAGTCGATGATCTTTACGTCGCAATTGTAAGAGGAAGTGGCCGCAATGATCTCCTCAAAATCCATGTCTTCTTCAGGACGGAAAACTGTGAACCTCCCGCCTGCTTGTTTGACTTTACGCTCCCATGCCCTATGACGTTTAAAGACCAGTTCTTTCTCACCGGGCTCTAGGCGCTGAGTCAAAATCTTAGTTAGATTGGTCTTAGACGTGTTAGCCATCATGCGGGCTGTCATTTCACGTTTAGACATCTCCAGTGGTACATGAAGAACCTTGTACCCCATGCGCGCCATCTTCATCCCTATAGCCATAGTGGCCAAGGACTTTCCGCCACCGGAGTTAGCCCCTATAGTTACCATGCCCCCTCGAGCCAGTCCACCACTAACGTCGTCAAATGCTTTGATGCCCATTGGGATCAAGTTGTCCGAGTTGTCCTCGTACAAGATTGACTTGATGATTTCCAGACTGTTGTTGTTGCGCCCGAAGTGGACAAATGAATCTTGAGTAGACTTCTTAGAACGAACAACATTCAGCCCCGTGCTAGTCTTCTCCAACAGGTCTTCTATATTGACCTTGGGTTTCTTGAATTCGTTATTGATATTAGCCGCTATGTTGAACAGTCCTCTACGCTGTCGCAACCCATTGAGGATCCGTGCTGCTTTCTTGGCGTCTTGTAGGGTCTCAACGGTGGGCTTGCTGTTCTTTAGATGCTCTCGTGCTTCATCTGAAAGATCAGGGTCTTCCAAAAGAATACGATAGGTTGGGGCCTCTCCGGCCTCTGCCATCTGCTTCTTGATGGTCTCATACAGCTCAACAGACTCTGGGGAATAGAAGTAGCTACTGTCCACCGATGCAATTAAGGTTCCTGCGATCTTTCTATCTTTGGAGAGCATACCTCGTAGTACTGCCAACTCGGCACGGGGGCTTACTAACTTGGTTCCCATAGGCGACTCACTCTAGTACGTTATATTATTATTTACAATATTGGATGTCAGGAGACTTATTGTTCCACCTGGCCCACTCCAAAATGCGCCCCTGAGGATATTCAATGGATACCGTTACATCTACATTGAATATTTCGTTATCTACATCTTCCTTGCTATGGTTGGATTCATCGCACCTAACTTGGAATGCTACTAGTCCATACTTATTTTTCCTTAGTATGCCGTCCAAAAAATAATCTAAAGATCCCTGTATAGACAAACGATAATATCTATGAGCTTCGCCTGGAGGTGAATTTGTCAGAGCACTTATATAAAGTTCATATAGAAGTTCTGTTATCAACTCTATCTTTCGCTTACTACGGAGGGATCTGATCTTTGTCTTAGGTCTCATAGGATTTCGATCTTTCGTTTTACCAAGGATTCGCTGAAGTACGCCAGTGCGTTACACTCAACGTAGAGACGAGTACTTAGAAAAGATATAGGGTCTTCTCCTGCCGCTATGACAATGCGTGGAATTGAAGGAAAGCGTTCCACGAGGTCCTTAGCCTTCTCGAACTTTTGATTCGTCGAATTCGGAGCCAAGTTTGACAGAATCAAAATCGAAGGCTCATACGTCGAATCAATACCCGAATAGTCCTTGAGCAACTTGTTATCGTATCCACCGTACATGATCTGCCATACTGGATTGGCCCTTTGACCTAGAACTCTGCAATGAATGCTCAATAGGTAGGCGGCAAACAACTTGGCCTTGGACTCGTTGGGGTTCCCACACACCCCATAGATGACTGGGAGTTCTGGGTTGGCCATCCATGTCGATAAAGAATCATCTTGTACTTGGGCTTCTATAATTCGCTCTTGATTCAACCTCTCGGATTCAAGAGCAAATGCTTGGGGTTCCCACCGAAAGGGTGCGCATGCCCACGTACTTGGAGGCACGCAGCTTAGACGAGGATCTTTCTTAACTGAGATACGATAAGGAAGTTCTGTGCCGGCCTTCTTAGGTTTGGACTCAACTTCTTGCTCCTGGCTATCCCTAGATACCGTCTTTTTTGCAGGTGGCCGGATCTGGGCGCCATAGCGTCTTCTTCCACTAGATCCTCCCTTAACACTTAGCATTGTCCTCTCCTATAGATCAATTCGTTGAAAACGGTCTCGACCACTGAAATACTCTTTGAGGATTTCAGAATCTCTATCCGAAATTATCGGATTGAACTTGGGCTTCAAACATTTCCAGAACTCATGCTGCATGCACCTGATTCGTACTGAGCTGTCGTCTAAAAATGAAGGTTTCATATAAGGCCATACTTGCGCAGAACAGGGCTACGGGTCTTTCCAGTTGCAATGTTGCGAACAGTGCCTAAGGACACATTAAACTTCATAGCCACCTTTTTCGCATCTTTATATTTACTGTAAAGTTTGAATATAGCCACTACTTCCCTCTCCGTTATTTTTGATCCGCCACTATTACCTTTACTTGCCTCGCTTCTTTTCTGGTAGACTTCTGCGCGCCTCTCTTCGGACCAATTAGCTATAGTGTCCCGCGCTTTAGCCTTACGAATTTCCTCTTGCTTCTTGGTACGTCTGCGATGTGTCACGGACTGCTTAATCCGTATAGACCTACGCTCCTCCTCAGATTTCAGAGCCCAAGTTTGTGCCCTTTTCTGATTAACCTTATCGTAATCCGTATTAGCAATCGTCTGCTTTATACTTTCCTTGCGTACTTCCTCAGGTATACGGGCTATAGTAGCCTTACGTCTGGACACTACTTTAGCAATTTCTTCAGGGGTCTTACGGGCCCAAGTTGCTTTTACTTTATTCCTCGCATAATCATCTAATTCGCTCCTACTCATGCGGCCTCTTGAGTAGATATTAGACAGGAAACCTGTTCCATCAAGAGTTTGTCCGAAGCACTGTATCAACTCTTCTTCAATTGCTAGGGCGTAGGACTCAGCGATAAGTGGAGTAAGCCTCAATGGAATCGGGAGCAGCCCGTCCTCTGCAATCTCATCTATGACAACTTGCTTAAGGGTACCAGGTGCCCGTCGTTTTAAATGAACTTCCATTCTCTTTCCGGTCCCCTTACCTACGTAGAAGGGCATATAATCAAACACGACCTTTTTGGTGTATAGATAAAAGATAAAGGGTCCCGGCTTTCGTGGGTCTAGGAGAGCGTATACATAGAATCTCTCCTGCATAGATAGAGGCTTTCCACTCAAGTTGGACTCATATTGAAGCAGTCGGGCATTTCCAAGACATATGTTGTAGAACTCCGGTTTTAGATAAGTGTCTACTCGTGATTGGTACTTATCAAACACTTCTTCTTGGGCATCAAGTAGCTTCATAAGTGGATTGGGCCCTTTCTTTTATCTTTTCCCGATAAGTAATCCTTAAGTAGCTGCATGTCCTTATCTGAAATAATGGGATTAAACTTAGGCTTCAGACATTTCCAAAATTCCATCTGTAAACACCTTCGTCTAACGTCGGAGTCGTCGGCAAAAATCCTAATGATCGGCTGCGGCTTATCCTTATACGGAGTAAGAATACGAGCAAATCTTTGTTGAGCGTTTGGAAGGTTCGAACTCATTGTCACCTCATACAGTGCAGAGGCTCTCGGAATGTTCGTACCCGTCGAGAGGAGTTTGATGTTCCCGACTAGTATCTTCACCTTATAGTTACGAGCTCCTTGGATAAATCGATCTCGGTCTACTTTCTTCAATCCACCAAAGAACGGTTGTGCTAGGGTCTTTCCTGCCATCTTATTGATAGCCATAACCAAGGCCTTAATTGGCGTAACCTGTGCAAACGGAATGAGAATCATATGACCGGCCTTCACGTCTTTCAATGCCGTTTGAGCTATGAGCTTCAATCGTTGCGGATCTTTTTCCAAACTGGACACCATTCGGACCCACAGTTGGTTACCCTTAGTATTCTTCGTGTACTGAGTACGGGTCAGCATAACACGAGGGCGCAACTGCTCGACCTTGGCAACAAAGATATTGGGGCCGACAAGATCTCGCATGATCACATCTCGACCGTCCTTGCGCTCTGGGGTACCAGACAGTCCAACCACATATCGACAATTCAAACTGTTAATGACACGGGCGTATTCTGGCGCTGCCGATGTATGCACTTCATCTACGAATAAAGCGGCAAAAAGATCTCGTATCTTCCTCAACAACTTAGGCTTCTTGTAGAACGTCTGTACGGTCACTAGACAGATATCGTACTTCAAGAAATCTTCATAGGTCTTACAGAATCCTATTTGAGATCGTCTGCAAGTAGTCAAGGCCGGTTGAGTCTCAGAACCGATGAATGTTTCCTGAAAACCAAGAAGCCATTCCCGTTGTGACGCCATAATCAACGTCTTCTTGCCCAGCTTGCAGATAGCTGCTGCGCTGATTACCGTCTTACCAGATCTTGGCGGCGCGGCAACAACCCCTCGCCTTTTCTTTAAGATGGCCTGTACTGCATCAGCTTGGTATTGCCCTCGGTATTTGCCCGTGAACTTTATAGGACGTTTCATGGGAGTGTCAGGTCTATGGGATTTGACCCTGAACTCTACTTCATTTTCGTCCAATATCTTTTTTAGGTCTCTGCTCGCGCCTGCAGGAGTCTTGAAATAGGAGGTGGTTCCGATCTTAACGTCTTGAGCTAAGATCGATCCGCCCTTGAAGGCCGCGCACTCTTCACATTCAGGCGTCAACTTTGTTTCTGATTCCAACCGTGAGGGCTTGACCTCACACTCGTTACATACCCGCTCTTCAAAAAAGTAATGAGTGAACCTAGTTGTTAGTTGTTCTCGTACCGCCCTTGGCAGCTCCTTCTTTTTCATTATCAAGTTTTCGCGGGCGTGAACGGTCAGCATATCAAAGTTCGCTAATAGTTAGATAGACGTCAGTAGAGTGTGCTAGAGCTACGGGGTTAAATGTCTTCAGCAACTGGGTATCGAATGTCATTGTATTTACCCCAGTGTCTGTAGGTGTTCGTGCCACTAGAGAAAAACGTAGAGTCGATAAGGTCTTTTGCAATTCATCGTTAGTGGAGTTGAGCCCGACACGAATAGCAATAGCCAACGTCAGAGCGTCGGCCATTACTAGCTTTACAGTAGACCCGTGCTTCACCACTGTCTGCGTGAACTTCATCAACGCATTCATGTCTTCAAGATTGATACGATCTCCTCCATACAGCCACATCATAGAGGGGCTCTTAAAGTTGGAAGCGTCTTTTCGCACTACACAAATAGTACGAGGGCCTGCACTCACGTTCATCAACGTCATGTACCCTGCGTTGTCCACAGTAGACTGAAACATGACCGGCCCACTTAGTACGGCATAGTTCATTTCTCTTTCCTCAGGAGTTATTACCCGTATACCACGTACCACCACAGGAATTTTCGTAGTGCATTTTTTTTTATCATGGAGCGCGTGATATATTCTTTGTAGCATCTTTATGTCTGTCCTTCCACAACTTTATGGGACAGACGCTTTCTGTTTCTAATAACGGAGCCATGAGTTAGTAGTCTTAACAAAGTTACCTATAATATCCTCCGATTACCCATACCAAGAATGGTCCTCACGTGTCCATTCACTTACTGAACCACAGATTTTGCATTTAATCCGCTTAGTGGTGTATGCTCGATCATAGTACGAACCGGAGAAATACGACTTTTCTACTTCAACATCCTTGTGATCGCAGATGGATTGAAGATGCTCCACAGCTTTTTGAACTTCTTGCTCCTGTTGATCTACAGAGGCTTTAAGAATAGCGTATTTTGCTCGGGCCTCTGCTAGAGTTATCTGTGCAAGTTCTATACGTTCATCGCGTTTATTCTGTTCGGTAGCTTCTCGTTCAAGATCAGGACATAATCCAAAAGGATCAACTGTTTTCATATGACCCTCGTCTTCTTAATGTCATGAAGTTGCTGAGCAAGATTTGAGATGGAACTCAGGTGATATGACGCAGCGTCGATATCCTTAATAAACTGGTCGCATAGTTCTAGAAGTCCTTTACCGTCAGTGACCAAGTTCTGTGCGATCTTCTGAATACGCTTCACCACTGCTCTACGCTGGGCTTCGTTGGAGTACTTTCGAATCTCTTGATAGTACTCAGTTATAACGTGATCTGAGATGGCTCCCATAGACTTTTCCACTATTTCCACGTGGAAAGCGGCTTTCATTCTTATCTCTACCATCCTGGACCGCGCTTGTAGGTCGTTAGCCTGTGCGTCCTGGATGACAGAGGGATGGTATTTCTTTCCTGTATAGAGCTTACGTGCATCTCTAGCAGCATGAGTTGCAAATACTTCTTGCCGATCTTTTTCTATGTCTAGCGCAGCCTCTGCCCGTTCAACAATGTTCTTGAATAACTTATATTTGGGGTCGAGGCGCACTGTTTTTAGGAGACCAGGAAGATCGATCTCCTCTGTAGGTTTTCTTGCAGCCATTTCATTGCTCCGAAAAAATGACTTGTACCCTCTCGTTGACAGTTGGGCTAATTATCAACGTGCCACGGTTGGGATAATTACAAATTACCAGTTCCTTGGTCTTCAACAAAATCTCCACAGAGGTGGCCGGGCCTTTGTTATTCAAGTAGGTCACAATGTAGCCACCGTGATTAGAAGACTTGAACTGGGTCTCGAAGTAGTAGCCGACGCGGACTTCCTTTCGAAAAAGTTGATACCCCTGGAACATGCAGTTCAAGAGAATACGAGGCCCGATTTCAATCTCCCCGGCCTTCATGTAGTTGGGGAACAGGGCGTATCCATTTCCTATAGAGTAGAAGATTCCGGGATCAGCATCGATTGCTAGTCGCATCTCAGCTCTCCTGATTTAACGCAATCACAAAGTATGTGTCCTTGGATTGAATCATGAGGAATGAATCGCCAACCAAGCGCATATTAAGCACGTCAGTATTGGATTTTGTCACTGCCTCTGTAAAGTACTCACAGTCGATTTTGAATTTCAAGACCTTCTTGATTGAGGCCTTTACCGAGGATTTGATTTGGCCGTTGGTTGTTTCTACTGAAAGAGTGAGCTTTCCGGCCTCCCCTTGAACTAGAAGTTCTGACCGCTCTTTAGCAATGACTGCTCTGGAATTATCTAGAAACTGAGCGACGTCAGAACGGGGGGCTTCTATAGATAGTCCCTCTGTAGCTACAGCTTCTTTAGCTTTGGACATTACGTCCTTTATTGAAATCACCTCTTCTGAATCCGAATCCGGAAGCGACAACATGGCGTCTACCGCCTTGTTCTTGATTCTAAGAGAAGAAGACCCCACGCTCATCGTGAAAGATGAGTTGTTGAACACATCTAGAACTGCATTGAAAGTATCCACCGGTAGCGTAATTTCCAAATCGCCTTTGACATCTTTGGATTTGATAAACGCCATGTGGTTTGTGTCATAACAAGACACAAAGGCAGCTTTTTCGTTCAGCGATACTGACATAGGCATGTACGTAGTAGTAACAGACGAGGGTTTCAACGCTACTTGCTGTACAGCCTTCTTCAACCATGTTGCTTGCTCTCCATCTAGCTTCCACTTCTTGGTCTCACCTTTTTCTTGTTCGTGCTCAACTTGGGTTGCATCCACCGTGGCCAACTTGGCCAAGTATCTTCCAGACTTGACTATCAACATGGATTTATCGTAGGTCATATCGATTTCTGCACGACCTTTGATTCCACTCTGAAGTGATTCTACTGGAACGCCAAACAAGGCACTGCCCTCCACTTTACCGGGAATCAGTACAGAGCAGCGGGCTAGTTCCGAAGAACTGTGGATATACATCTTCGAATCGTCAACAGAAATGTTAATACTCTCCGATAGCGGCGGCGCCAGTCGGAGAGCAATGCGGAGAGCTTCTTGTAGGAACTGGGATTCAATCTGGGCTTTCATGGTCAATTCGAGGAAGGGTTATTAACTTGTCTATTTACTTTTTAGCTGACGGTTAGATTCAAGGTCGCAGTTACCGGAATCTCGGACAACACTCCACCCTGTTGATAAGAAATTTGGAATGTGAAGGCGTAGGTACCCGCAGGCGGATCTTGCAGGCGAATGATACGGATCGTATTGTAGACCACACCTCCGCCAGGGAGAATCATTTGATCCGAACCCATTGCGCCACCGATTACCACTGCCTTGAAATAACCACCAGGAGGATTGGTAATCGAAGTCACTGCCATAGGCAAGAGCGAATTGCCTTGCAGATTATTCGGGTCACTGATGAACTGTGCATTGAACAGCGCTACCCAATTGAAATCTGTGAACGAGCAGTCCGAAGCAAAGGCTTGCGGGTCAACAGTGGCGGCCCACGTCAAAGGTTGTGTTGGAGTATTCAAAACTGGACCTGAAGGACTAGAAGGAATAGGCACCGAAGGGTCAAGCCGGAACTTTAAGGCATCTACATAAATGCCCCGCGAGAAATGTTCAATCAATGTAGCCAGAGGTTGGCTGTACCAACTATACATTCCAAGCTTAATAGGGGACGAAGCATCTATCAAAGAAGAGAAACGGGACCACGGCTTGATACCCTCCTGATTGATAGGGAAGTAGGCGGCCATGAACTGCTGCACGCGGGGTTGAAGTGCAATATTAGTTTGGTTGATAGGGGGCAGTGTAACTGTTTGTAGTTCTACAGCTTGTGCACCGCCATCTACATTGAAAGTCGTTTCCGTACCGGTAAAAGTTGTGGCGGCTATTGGAAAGAATCCGTACACCCGACCACTATCCGTCATATAAGGAAGTACGGTTTGATGTGAAGGTTGGTCTAGTGGAAGACCGAAAATTAATTGAGACATCTTATACCTCTACGGTAACGTTTTGAACTTGTACGTATGTGATTTTAGGCCCTAGACAGGTTACGCCGCAAATACAAACGCCACCTGTCGGATCATTGACCTCAATCACTCCATTATCTGAATATTGCTGAGTGCTAACCGGTTCACGCCAACACACTCGTAATTCCTGGGTCTGTTGGCCTACTAATGTTTCTTGCAACTGTGATGCGTCGAAGGGGACGAACGTATTCGTAACCAGGGCCCCTACCAGGGTTACTGAAGGCGCCGTTTGTATAGGTAAGAAATTTCCATTCGACAAAATCAAAACGTTGTCGGGAACATCTATGATCTGTTGCTGGTCTTGAAAGGGGACAAGGTATAGCCGAATGAACATTGTGGGTAGTTCCTATGAAGTTTATGACCTACCCCATTAAATTTACTTCGTGTCTTTGCTGTTTGCTGCACTTTTAGACACGTATAGTAGCTCAAAGGTGGCGAGTCCAGTTCGGTTGGCCACTACGTCTACAGGGTCCGTCTTCAACTGTGCTACTGCGTCCTTCAACTCCTGAGCCTTATCCGAAGTCATGAGATTCAAGATGGCTTCGAACTTAAGATTCGCCTTCAAGGCCGATAGCATCTTGTTCTTAGGAGTTGAAGAGGCTAGGTACCCAATGCACAACTTCTGAATCTCTTTGCGCTGTTGATAGTTCGAGATTTTGTAAAATAGCGTGCCGAGATCATTTAAGAACGAGGGCTTGACCGCTGTATTGACGTAATCCATTATTGTCGGGTTCTTGATTTTTAGTTCCCACTCGAAATCATCTCGGTGTGCAGATTTGAGTACGTGCTTTAAATCTTGCTTGATATCAAAAAGAAGTCGATTCTCAGGCCATAACTGTGAGGATATGTTTGTTTGGCACAAAGCTGCACGGGCATCGGTTACGAAGACCACGATCCGACTAGGTCTCCAGTTCAGGGCTCGATCTAAATTAGACAGGGATCGGACCGAGTCTACTACGACAGGCCACACTGGCTGCTCTTTTGTGGGCGTCGCCACGTCATAAGACCAGAGGCGTATGCCCTGCCGACTCACACATGTATGTGACATATTGAGATCTTTCAAGTGTTGAGAAATCTCAATAGGAGACATATCAATTAGTCCGTAGGCACCTAAGATTTTCATTATTTCCCCTTCTTCAATATTGCTCTATTCAGAACAGGCGAGACTTGGATAGCTTGTCTGCTTCTTTTATACGACGGACCGCAACTTCGTAATATTTTGGGTCCTTTTCTGTACCTATAAATTTTCTCTTTTCTGCCAAGGCTGCCACACCTGTGGTACCGGATCCCATACAGTTGTCTAACACAACTTCTCTGGGCTGGGTATAAGTCCTGATTAAATACGCCATAAGAGATACTGGCTTCTGCGTGGGATGTTCTGTACTCATTTCAGAAGCAAATCTAAGTATAGAAGCCGGATATCCTGTTTTATCCTGGATGTATTCCTCTTTATGGCTATCCCGAGCGCTGAATATAGCACTACTTTGTTTCCCTTTGCGTTTCTGTATCTTTGCGCAGTGTCTTAGACCCTGTGGATAATAGTTCATACGATCTTTCGACTGTGACGCGTGAACTGTAGTCCCCGGAGAGAATACTAATATATTCTCATGTTTCTTTAGTGGCTTGTTCTTGGAATGCGCATGCCCAGTGGCTCTCGTCTTTTCCCATATCCACTCGTATTTAAACCACTCAATCTTAGATTGTATAAGGGCTGTAGTGAATGGTTGACTAGCTGTTAAAACTATAGCCCCTTGAGGCTTGACGAGTCTCTCGTAGTGAGCCCATAATTCTGTAGTATCTAGAATTGAATCCCAAGCACATGCGGTTGTCCCATACGGTAAATCGCATAAAATAAGGTCTACTGAATGATCTTCGATCTTACTCATCTTTTGGAGACAATCTCCTTTCATCAAGAGGAAAGATTTCATTTCGTTTTCCTACTTTGTACTTCGTGTGGGAACCCCTCAACTATGATTGATTCTCCGTTGTTCTTTACTACTGTGTAGGCTTTGGCCCCTTCGTACGTTTCATTCTTAGGCGTGATCACAACTATCGACGGGACAATCTGATTCAAGATCTGTAGAAGATTCTTAAACACGTCTTCCATAGCAGGACTAAAGCGCGCAGTCGGTTCGTCCAAGATCATTATGTTGCACCGCTTATGCGGAGGCACAAAAGCCAGAAGCGCACACACCAAGATCAGTGTGAACAGTGTAGATTCTGCACCAGAAAGTTTCCGCACGTCTGAAGTACGGACCTTCTTGCCGTAGTGGCGATGGACCAGAATATGAATCTGAGTATCCCACTTGAACTCGAAGGTGAACCGCTCTGGCATAATCCGCTGCGCATAGCGATTCACCAGTGCCATAAGATGCTGACTGATGGCTTCTACAGCCATCTTCTTGATATTCTTATCTTGATAGCCTTGAATCAAGTGCTTAAGCGCCGGTTCATCCTTTAGCTCTCTACGCATTCGGATAAGGCGGGACTTCATATCCTGCACTTGATCTGCAATTGTGTTATGCAGTTCGACTTTAGCCATATACTGCGATAACTTGTTCTGTACTTCATTCATCTTCTCATTCAAATCGGAAGACGCCTTGGCTGCTCTTACGTCTTCTTTCGAAAGGCTGAGAAAATCTATCACGGTCGACAGGTGAGGTTCCATGTACTTCAACAGAGATTGGACCTCTCGTACTTCCTTTAGGCAGCCTTCTATGATCTTAGTCGACAGCTTCTTACCTTTATACGCGTCGGGCTTGATTGGCAAAGACTGAAGTTCACGGTAAATCTTGACCCAGGGCTCTAGTTTCTTCAGCCGTGAATGTTTGGTATCATAGTCAGCTTGGAGTTCCCCCACTCTGGTCTTGGCATCCAGATATTTCTGCCGGGTTTCTTTATATTGTTCGTACTCCAGGTGTGAATGAACCTGCTCTTCTAATTTCTTTACCTTAACTCGTAGAACTTTAGGATCCTTGATCTTTACGACCTGTCCACACGTTTCACACTTGCCTTCTGCAAACTGTTCAGCATGCTCAAGTTGATGCTTATACGCCCGTTGCGCAGTCCTGAGATCTTCTAGGTCTCCTTCTGGCTTTTTCAACTTGGACACAGCTAGAGGCTTAAACTTATCCCTTAATTCAGTTTCTTCATCTAGTTGATCCCCTAGGGCAGTAACATCTTCGCGCAGATCTCGTACTTTCTTTGCCCTATTGGCAGCAAGCGCCTCGGCCTCATCTCCGTGATTATCAATAACAACTAGAGTCGACTTGGATAGAGCAGCTACTGCCTGTTCGTATTTCGTATTGTCCCGCTGATACTGTTCCCAGTTTTGTGCGTGCTCCAGCTTGTCCTCAAAAGATTGGACTTCCCACTTGTTATCTTTCTTGGCCTTGGCAAACGACTCCTCAGTTATGTCATCTTGGCAGATGATCTTCAACTGTTTTATCTGTTCGAATGATGCTTCTGCAAATTGAACGAGCCTCAGGGTCTCTTGAACTGATTGAAACTGTTTCTGCAGTGAGTGAAGTTTCTTCTTGTATTTCTGTACTAACCCAGAATATTGGTTTAGTTTCTCTTCGGTGAGGAGTTGCTGCTTCAATCGATCATACTGAACACGGAGTTCATCGAATGCAGCTCTAGTGCGTTTGAGTTTAGCCAGTTCTGCAGTGTATAGCTTTCGTTCGGCATCAATCTTATCCAGGCCAAAGAACGAGGTGAAGAACGCCTTTCTCTGTGCGGAGTTGCCGCGTACAAGTGGATGCGGAACCAGCGAATCGATATGAACGTACGTTGAGTATTCTTCTTGCGAGATCGGCCATACCTTCTTAAGGAAGGATTTTGCTATAGAGGCAGTGCGATACTGCTGATCTTTTCCGTCTATTTTGATTTCTACTGATTCAGACTTGCCCTTAGCGGTTCTCTGAATGAGAATACGCTTGCCCCTGGCCGTGACAAACTGAAGTCCTCGTGAACCCGAACGTACTCGGTCCTGTCGTTCTCCTACGATGGGATCTTCGTAGATAATTTCTGACAACGAATGGAAAGCCGCGCTCTTGCCAACTCCATTAGTGTTCCTGCCAGTCTTATCAGAATTTTTATTGAGTCCATATATAGCGGTCAAGCCAGGTTCGACCTTGAACTCCAGATTTTTAAAAGGGCCGTACTCGCGAAGGAAAAAAGACTGAACGACGTTCATCTTATACTTGATCTAAGGTGAGTAGATGTTCACAAATCACAGGAATGGATTTCCAACTGTCGGCTAGTCCGTGCTCTACAGCCTTTATGGACAAGGCCTTGAGGGTCCAATCTGTTTCGTCTACATAGGTGACGTGACATAGACACCAGTCTCCTGTGTAAATTGTTTTATCCTCTTCGACAAGAACTCTACGTAAAAGAAGATCATCTCCGGGTCGAAATTCAATGTCTTCATTACGCAGGAGTGCCAACTTCTCATTACGGACCACGGCCATAAACACCTTTTGATCATAGACAAATAGTTCGTACACCTTTTCTATTTTGTCTGATCCACATAGTACTCGGCGTTTGGCCTCGAGATTGCTCACCATTCACATGCCCTTCAAGTTACCATCAATGCGCTTAGCTTCTATATTTGTGATAGGCAACTGGTTGATAAGAAAATAGGTTTCCTCAGTATTGTCCTGGGTTTCTTCTAACCACCTAACCGGATCGCTTGTAACATCCATTCCATAACCACTGCGGTGTCCTAGACTTTCGCAAAAGTAGGTAATCAAGTATTTCTGATTCATTTCGTACTCGCTAGCTGCTTGATCAAGAAATTATCCAGTGAACCACATTTATCGAAGTGACTACGGTTCATATTATTGATACCTCCAGTTTTTCCACAGTGAGGGCAGGTTACTCGCGCAAATATCTTACCTTTTCTAGTTAAACTCATCTTAGTCTTAGACTCTTCGGAGTGTTTTCTCCCTCTACTGCGATTCCCGATCTTACGTTTTGTTTCCTCAGAGTGTGGTTTTCTCTTTTTGCCCAGATGAGCTACTCTCATCTTTTCCCTGGTTTCGGCCGAAAGGGGCTTACCCGTCTTTAAAACGCTAAGATGTACTCGAACTTCTAAAGATCTACACTTGCCCTTATTAGCTCTGCCTATTCGGGATCTATGTGTTTTTGATTGAATCAGTCCTGAAGTCCCTTCTCCTCCACTCGTTTTATTGGTCAACGGCCCTTCACCCGTGCTGAACTGGCCTATAGACCGTATCAACACTTGTTCTTTTATTAGAGAAATTGATTCAATACATGGTTGAGAGATTATTTTCTCAACCGGCTCCAGTCCTACTTCACGTATCTTTTTAATCTTGTTTGATTTATGATCTTGGGGCTTATAGAAAACTTTCTTGCAATGGTCTTTTACTCGGTCTCTTGTACCCTTGCCGATATAGAACGGCTCATAAGGAAGAATCAATTTCTTGCCTAGTATCACGTACTCAAACGACCCAGGCTTTCTAGGATCCATCAAAACGTACACGTAGAACTCAGGTATCAGAGAAAGTGGTTTCTTCCGACCTGAGTTGCGAGCTCTACTCTGACTCTCTACTTGGAGATTCCAGGCCCGGGCTAGGACAGTACGGTCAAACTTAAGGTGTTTGGATTTTAGAAGACGAGGAGCAAGTTCTTGAAAGAACAGATATTGAACAGCTTGTTCATACCCATCTTCGTCTTTATAAGGTGTCCATACATCGGCTTTGGAAGACATTTGACAACCCCTAATGTTGATTGAATGAGCACGTAGGCTAGACACGATTAGGGCGTGTCAGGGCTGGCCGGCCTTTTCGCCTACGACTCACAATCAAATTGAGGTACTGTACTTAAATCAACTTTTGGCTTGAGCTAAAGATTTTATCAAGAAGTAGAGTTCTGCGGAAAGTAGGTCAGTTGCGGGGACCTGGAATGACAAGGACTGGGACATGGTTCGAACTATGGTCGCGTTAACTGCTGCCAGCGTTCCCAACGACAACTTCAAATCCTTAGTAGCCGCATGAACTTTCTTGTTGGAATCCGTCCACCAAATTTTTGAATGTCGTCCGTCCACTACCGCCTGGTTAAGCATAAACGAAGAAATAAATGAACACTTCTTGATGAACGAGAAGGGATCTTGCACATCTAACAAAGAACGTTGAACGACCTTAAACTGCATGCTGTATAAGCCAGTCATCAACTGAACAGCCAACTTATCGTCAGAAGACTCGGTGGAACTAATGATAGAGGCCAAGTCGCTCTTGCTTAGCGTTTCAGGCTTATCCTCAAGTCCATCGTAGTACTGTTGGAGTGCCTGCATAAGATTCGCAAGCGTTCGCATCTCGCCATTACAGTTCTGAACCAAATGCTTCAGAGCCAGACGTCGTTCATCGTCTAGCACGTAATCCATTTTCTCGCCTTTGGCAATACGCACAGCCTGCTTCAATAGATCAGACTCGCTGTGTTGCTCTAAGACAAATTGAGTACATCGAGAAAGAATGGCCTTACCCACTGTCGATGAAAACTTTGAAGGTTCCATAGAGCAGATGATCCACATAGTATCAGTGGCAGGCTCTTCAAGGGCCTTCAACAGTGTCTGTGCTGCTGCATTGTTTGACACCAACTGATGTGCCTCGTCGATCAAGATGATACGCTTCGTCGACTGGGGCTTGAACTTGGAAGTCTTAATCAACTCTCGAACATCATCAATACCACGTTCGTCTGCGGCATTGACTTCTCTATAGTCGGAGTTCAAAGCACCGTTGATGGCTGTGGCTACACAACGACCTAGAGTGGTCTTGCCCGCAGATGGAGGTCCAAAGAACGCCATAGCAGACGGCAGTTTCTTGGACTTCATCATGCCCTGTAGACGGGTCACTACATTAGAGTGACCTAGGACTCGCTCTAAGGCCCTTGGGCGGTACTTCAAGTGCAGAGCACTTTGTGTTAGGTTCTGTTCTTTAGCCATTGTTGGGTCTCAGTCAAAATATTCTGTACTTCGTTCAGAGCTTCTTGTGCATCTGGAGAAACTACCGGGCATAGTATTCGGAGTTGTTCTGTCAGTGCGTCATACCGTTTTCGAAGTTCGGGATCTTCCTTGTTCGATAATGCCAACAGTATATTTACCCGTTCCTCAGCTATATCCTGAATCATGGAGATGCCAGATTTCATGCGTCACCTTCGTATATATCGATAACAAATTCTTTTATAGTGCTTACTGGAACCATGATAGCCAAATGTGGAAATATCATCTTAGTTATCTGATCTGGTTTGTACAACGCAACGGCGTCTGCTAGACCTATGACTTCACCGTCGGTGTTGAAGACCGGACCACCTGAGTTTCCAGGTGCTATAGGAGCAGAGAACATGCTTTTATTTTCGTATACACCCTCGTATGTGCCCTCGGTCATGATGTTCTTGTAGGACAGCGGATTTCCTATTGTGAAGACACCATCGTACAGTTCTGGTAGAGTCTTCGCCAACTTCACGGGCATCATCTTCATATCAGTTGTGCAAATGACAGCCACGTCAGCTTCCTTACTTGACCTAATTACTTTAGCTGCGTGATCTTTCTTATCGTGATCTTCAACTAAGACAGAATCTTCGTCCCCTCGTACCACATGATCTGCAGTGACTAGACATTTAGAGGATACGGGGAATCCTGACCCAGAACCGCCATCTGTTTTTATCAAGTACACAGATGCGATACTAGAACGCTCTAGGAGACGTAACTTGTTTATGGAAGTACAGGCACAAATAAAAAGCACTGTTAATGTGGCAACTTTATACTCAGTACGTATCATTTCAAACCCCTTTGGTCTAAGATTGGTATTTCTAACTTCTGTGTCTTAGACAGGGGCCGTTCTTTAAAATGTACTATCCGGTATCCGTCTACTCACAGTGTTTACAGCCGTACTTCCTGGTACACCTATTGATAAGTCATTCCTCTGAATAGCGTTTCAATTCACGATCCATGAAGCGTGCAAGATCCGTAGCCACTTGGTTGTACACCTGTAGGCGTACTTTCTTCGGCTCTTCGTCCTCACCTAGTTTATGTTTTTCCGTGACAGTCACCGTAACAGGTTCATACTGTCTGATTTGTACTGTGCGGCTTATGGTGACTATGAGTTCTTCGGGCTTACGCTGCTCTACGTCGCTCTTTGATGAAGTGCTGGAGCCCTGTTTGGTCCTGATCTTGCTTTTGAGTGCCATCTTCTTTTCCTTCTGTTCGTTGATTTAAGAAGTCGGTTAGTAATTCGATCCAGTACGACTCAGGGTGGAACATGGTGTCTTCCAGGCCCTGATTTCGTCGTCGAGTGTAATGATAAGAGAAGTCATCTAGAAGCTGCCGCTGATCGTTGATGAATTCAGTTAGTTCCATGAATCGCGTCCTCTTATTTACCGTTTTCTTTTGTCTTACGACTATCAATCTTTTGTTGCTCTCGGACCGCCATGTCCTTGATCGGCAGCCGCTTGGCCGATTTTCCAATCTTATAGGCGTTCAACAATTCTACTTGGAGCTGCTTATCGGATCGGGGTTTGATCGCCCTCCAATTCGAAAAATCCATGCAAGTCCTGCAATATGGATCTTCGCATCTTCCATGCTCCAAGAGGGCTAGAACTTCGTCACAAGTCTTGACCCCTAGTACTTGTCGGTGCATCGCCTTGTATTTCTTCAATCGTTTCAGAACGGTCTTCCTAGTCTGATCTATAAGGCGGGTACACCACATGGGTGGATCATTTTTCATCGGGTTGTCCCGGATCACGAAGGAGTTAGCGTAGCCCTCGATCTTGATTCCGTATTGCAGTTCCACCAACACTGCATAGGTCTCAATCTGTTCTCGGTAAACGACACCTGGATCTTTCTTTTTCTTAGGCCCCTGCTCTAAGCTTGTGGTCTTGAAGTCAATGATCCACAGCTTACCTTGTCGGTCCTTGTAGATGCAATCGATATGTCCTTTGATACCTTTATAGTCGATCTCTACTTCATGATATTCAGTGGGGAAGTCACAGCATTCGTGTTTGTAAGACATGCGATGCCAAGTACCACACTCTCTACAGTGGTAGTCCGCTAAGAGCTTTCCAGAAGTACATAGATAGTTTTGCATCACCTCGTGTACAACAGTACCAACACGGGTGTAGAACGCCATGCTGAAGTTCTCCTCCCCGTACATTCCGTATTTAGCACGTTGAACAAAAACGTGGAGAGGGCAAAATGGCATCTGAGATGGACGAAGAAACAAAACACGAGAGGGCGCGACCTTCGAATAGTAGGCTGCGTCCTTAATTTGTTTCTTGTAAGTTTGGAGGAAATCTTGCGCTAGATTGTGGTTCGACAACGGCTTGATTGAGATCACTATACGACACCCCTTTATGGGTAACACGATTATTTACCAGTTGTTGCCTTATCAAATTTCATAGCATCGATAAGGAGAGGTTCATGACGATCTCAGTACAATTAACCAATCAAGGGCAGGCTCTACTTCAAGCAAGCACCAGACCTATAACCCTCAGTCAGTTCAAGCTGGGTTCGGCAGTAAATTACGTACCCGAACCTACGGACACAAATATACATGGTACCCTTGTATTTTCGGGCACACCTAGTGCTCCCATTGCAGCAACTGCTAATGTAGTGAAGTACGGAGTCGTCTTAGACTACCCAGTAGGCCCTTTCTATTTCGGAGAACTCGGACTTTACACCGAATCAGGAGTTTTGTTTGCCTTAGCTGCTTGGTCCGAACTGATCCAGAAAATATCGAGCACGACACAGCCCCCAGGTATGTCAATGAGAATTGATATATACGTAGCTATCGTCGGTCAAAATTATTCTATGTGGTTGGAAGCTGCGGAGTCTAACAATGAATTCCGGATGGCCATCTTATCCAGCCCAGATCTGCTACCTCCGTCACAGAACGCGGTGCCCAATGCCTACGTTATCAGTGGCTATTCGGGAGCCCAGTCTACATTCTTGGCTTACACCGATCAGTTAGGTCAGTGGCAATTCGATACCTATCAGTACTCTACGAAGCAGTCCACAAGTATTGTAAGTGCAGATGGTCAGTCAGTGACCATCTTAGCGTCTGAACTGGCCACTGATATGATACCTGCGTACATAGGCCAGGTCATACTTGAATTTTCCACCGGGGCATTGGTCTCTACTTGCCGTTATGTGACCTCTGTAGTCGAATCCGGTCTTTATGCAACCTTGAATTTCGACAACCCCGTTATGATCTTACCCGTAGCGGGAGATCTTGTATCGATTTTTGTGCGTCAAGAGGCATCCTCTCAGTTCTTGGTTCCTCCCGCTACTCACCAGACACTTGGGCTCGTTCAACTCGGAAACTCAATAATAGTCACCTCTGGTACTCACCCTGGAATAATAGATGTAGACTACACTCAGATTCCATATCCAGTAACTTCAGTTAACGGGTTGACTGGAACTGTAACATTATCGGCGTCGAATATAACTGGATTTGCTGCAGTAGCTTACAGTGGCAGCTACAATGATCTAGTGAATCTTCCTGCTCCTTATACATTACCCGTTGCGTCCTTGTCGACTCTGGGTGGAGTGAAGGCACCTTCCTCCGGCAACTTGACAATAGACTCTCAAGGGGTTATCGATCTTGGATTTTCAAGTTTTGTAACTTCTTTCAATGGACGAAGCGGTACAGTAACTCTACAGGCATCTGATATCAATGGGGCAGGTGGCGCACTTATAAACAGCCCGACGTTTACAGGAGTTCCAGCAGCACCCACTGCTACGGCAGGTACGAATACTACCCAGGTGGCCACCACAGCATTCGTTGCCTCTGCAATCTCTGCGGCTGCCCTACAACCTGCAACAACTACAACGCTTGGTGGAGTCATAGTAAAGACGGGATTGACTGTAGATGGTTCTGGAAATCTTTCACTAGCTGCCCCAAGCGGACCCAGCATAGGTGGTGTTAAGGCTGGAACAGGTGTCACTATAGCAGTTGACGGTACCATTAGCACTTCAAGCAATGTTACTTCAGTAGACGGGCAAACAGGAGCTGTAGTAATACAAGCCCAGGACAATAATAACGCTACGGGTTCTTCGTGGGTTGTTGACAGTGGTGCGACTACTGGTATCTTGAAGTTCCGCACTATAGTAGCTGGAACTAACATCACGTTGGGAACTGACGTAAACGGAAATATAACTGTTACGGCAGCTACAGCGGGAGTATCTTCATTCAACACTCGTACTGGTGCGGTGACCTTGCAGGCCTCAGACGTAACAGGTGTGGGAGGAGCACTTGTTGGGTCTACCAACACTTGGACAGGAGCTAACAACTTCACAGGTGGTTCAATAACCGTTCCTACTATAACCAGTGGAGATTCGACCACAAACGCTGCTAGTACGGCATTCGTGGCAGCAGCAAAATACTATGATGTACCAGGAGGTGCTGCAGGAGTTCTAACTTCGTCTCAACTTATACTAAAACATGTTGCAGTTCGTACTATATCTTTCGCTGCAAACTTTAGTGGGAGTGCAGGTGCAGCAGGAACTGCAGCAACAGCTTCAACTACTTTCAACGTGGCGAAGAATGGATCCACGGTAGGTACTATATCGTGGGCAGCTAGTGCTGCAACTTGTACATTCAGTACTAGTGGAGGTACCTCTGTATCTTTGGCGGCCGGAGACGTTCTGACTGTCACAGCCAATTCAACTGCCGACACCACTTTAGCAGACGTGTCTTTTACCTTCCTCGGACTGGCGACTTAATTATGCCCTTAGTATTTAATCCTCTGTGGTTTTCTAAATCAAGTGGCGTGATATTTGGAACAGGTATAGTAGTTATAGACGCAGGTGGGGGCTCTACTCTATACGACCTTTCTAATAACACTACCAGCAATAGCACGCTTATCACCAATCGTCTTGGGACTTCTGGTACGGGCAATACGACATATGCTTTGTTTGGTGGAGGTGTTAGTGGTTCCACTGTGATGAATTCGACAAACAAGTTTACCTATGCGGGCTCCGGGGTCACGACTGGAACTAACCTTACGTATTCTTCTCAACACGGCGCTGCTACAGGCAACGCTACAGTAGGAGTTTTTGCAGGTGGGTACAACGGTTCTACTACTTATAACACGACGTCTGTATATACCTACTCAGGGGATACGACAGCCGCAGGGGGCAATCTAACTACTCAGCGATCCAACTTCACGGGGGCGGGCACTACAACCGAAGGAGTATTTGGGGGCAACGGATTTTCCAACGTCAAGACTACCGACATCTACACGTACTCTAGCAATACTGCAGTGGCCGGTACCAATCTGACCTACAATTTTGATAGTGGTGGTGCTACCGGCAACACAACTGTTGGAGTGTTTGGTGGAGGTGGAACCGCAGGGGGTACTACGAATATTACCAATATCTATACTTATTCTGGAAACACAGTAACGACGGGTACAAATCTGTCCTATAGCGACACGGGCCAGGCTGCCGCTGGAAATTCTACCGGTGGAGTATTTGGTGGTGGGTCCACTAATACTCAGAAGACAAGCTTGTACAAATTTTCAAATAATTCCGTCACGCCTGGAACAAATTTAGCAAGCGCGTCTTTCTATGATAGCGCGGCATGTTCTAACCCAGGGTGGCAATAAAGGTGAACTGATGCACTACAAAACTAACAGACTCAATCACGATTTCCAGATTGCTTATTTCTTGGCAGGATCTTGTCACACTCCAGATGCAGCATATGCACTTCTATGTGACCTTCGAGACGATAGAGAAGATGCTCTTAAAAATACTAGGGCCCAGGCAAAGCGTATTCAGGCCAAGTTAGTGAGAGCTGTTCAGAATCTTGGAAGTGAAGATCAAGCGATTTGCCTTGAAGCTGAGGCAGACATAGAAGAAATTAAAGCAGGAGAGGCAACATTACAAAAGAATATCTCAGCAGCTGAAGCAGAGTTAGCGTTTATCAATAAGTGTATAGAAAAAGTTCAACCCTATCGTATATACGCCCACCTAGATGAGGATAAAGCTCATGAAGCTGCCCAGTACGAAGAGTGGAAGTTACAGCTATTGCGTGCTGCGGAGAATTATCTAATGACCCAAGGTACAGTTCCCGCGGATCATATGGCTACAATGCGATTACATCCCGCGTTCAAAGAAGAGATGTTACCCATTTTGGACGATATGTATAGGCAAATAGAAATGGCTCGTAATAGTGGAGAAGGGTTGAAGGGACTACAATTTCTCTTTGATTCCAGAAAATTTCAACTGCCTTCACTACTTGAGCACCTAAAGGATTAAAAAATGAAAGTTACTTTGACCTCTGCAGGGCAGGCTCTCCTAGATGCCAATCATGGCCCCGTCACTGTTACCTCCTATAAGTTGGGTTCAGCTTATGGTTATATTCCACAGGCTACAGATACAGATATCCACGGTACTTTGCTCTTTACTGGGGTCCCCACTGCTCCTATAACAGTCAACGCCAACGTAGTGAAATACTCAGTGTATTTGGACTATACGCTAGGGCCATTTGCTTTTGGTGAAGTTGGGTTGTTTGTAGGTTCCACGCTATTTGCACTTGCTGCTTCTGACACTTTGATTCAGAAGAATCAAACTACGTCTAGTTCCCAAGGGAATGCGATTCGTATAGATGAGTATCTATCTATAGTATCTACTAACTATCAACTGTGGTTGTATTTAGCCACTTCCAACAATGAGTTTCAGATGGCAGTGCTGGCTTCTGTGGACCAACTGCCACCCCCACAAAGTGCAGTTCCAAATGCTTACGTAATATCAGGAGCAACGTCTTCTCAATCTGCATTTCAGGCGTACACGGATAAAAACTCCTTATGGAATTTCGACGCCTATCAGTATGCTAATCAGGTGACGCTCCCTATAACTGGATTTGACACCCAGTCGGTTACGATAGCTATTGGCAACTATATGCCGTCTTTCAATCCAGCGTATTTCGGTGAGATCATTCTGGAATTTAATTCTGGAGCGCTGTACGGCATCTGTCGCTATGTTGAATCCGTAGTATTAAGTGGAAGTTCTGCCACTTTCAACTTTCACAGCACTTTGTTGCAGACCCCACAGATAGGGGACTCAGTCGTACTATTTGGTCGTCAGGCCCTCTCCACTACGATTCCTAATCTACCTATAGCTAGCACTAGTGAACTGGGCGCAGTCATAGTAGGACCTACTCTTACCGTAACTTCTACAGGGTTGTTGAATGTAGCATCTGCCTCATACCCAGTCACCTCAGTCAATGGATTGACCGGAGCGGTAGTTCTGAATGCCTCGAACTTAACGGGGTTCGCTGCAGTAGCCTATAGTGGCAACTATAGTGATTTGAATGGCGCCCCGGGAGCCTATGTTCTTCCAACTGCAACACAGACCCGCTTAGGTGGAGTCAAGATACCATCAGATGGCAATATAAGCGTAGCTGGAGACGGCACTATAGATATAGGATTTCCTCCAGTGAAGTCTGTTAATGGAAATCTACCTGATGGCACCGGTAACGTTGTTATATCTACTACTGTTGTAGGGTTGATAGATCCTACCCAGATATCTAATGGTACAGATTTTGATAGTATTCAAACTGCGGGTTTATATTTTGGTTTAGACGTAGATGCGTCTTCTTTTTTGAATGCACCAACTACCGCAACAGGTGGTGTCCTAGACGTCGAACCTTTTAGTTCCGCTGCAAGTGGCGGAGACGTTATTCAGCGGTATACTACAGATATTTCAATGTACTATAGACGCTACTCCCAGGCCAGTAACACTTGGAGTACGTGGATTCAACTAGCTGACTTGAATTCTGCCAATAGTTGGACGGCAGCTAACGATTTCACAGGGGGTTCAGTGACAGTCACTACCCAAGCCCCCGGAGATAATTCAACTAAGGCTGCTAGTACTGCTTTTGTTACCTCTGCAGTGGAAGGTGCAGTTACCTCGTTCAACACTCGTACTGGTGCAGTGACGCTGACTTCAGCAGATGTATCAGGGGTCGGGGGTGCTCTGGTCGGAGCAACTAACACTTTCACGGGGTCCAATGATTTTACGGGTGGTTCAATAACGGCACCTACTAGAACAGCGGGGGATTCAACAACCAATGTGGCTACTACTGCATTCGTCTCCACTTCGTTTGCTCCGTTGGCTAGTCCAGCACTAAGTGGCATAC
>Ga0157374_10000385_pt1 | contig 40495 bp, 33 predicted proteins | sample M25metaG_FD_115308 | JGI IMG/M metagenome (GOLD analysis project Ga0157374, IMG submission 115308) | Miscanthus rhizosphere microbial communities from Kellogg Biological Station, Michigan, USA - M2-5 metaG | ecosystem: Host-associated > Plants > Roots > Rhizosphere > Soil | place: USA: Michigan...
AAATTCACAAGGAAATTACTTCGTGTGAGTACCACTTATGTGTCTGTCTATTTGACCAAAACAACCAGTCAAATTACCCATCACCAGGTACCCACACCTATCGGTTGTATATTGTTAAAGAGCAATTTTGACTCAACTTTTTTGCTGCACATCGATCAAGAGGTGCGCATTATACAGAGCAAGGAGAGCAAGTCAAGCGTTTTTTCAAACTCACTACAACTCACCAACCACACACTTCAGCCAACAAAACAAACTGGTTGCGGGGATAGGATTTGAACCTATGACCTTCGGGTTATGAGCCCGACGAGCTGCCAGACTGCTCCACCCCGCGACTGAAAGAATGAAATTATACGCACGCAAATATTATCGTGTCAACACTATTACGCATTTAAATGTAAATGGATAAATTTTAAATCGCCGCACCGTAACTAACCAACACAAGATAACGTACAAGGGCTTCAAAAAACAGCGCGAAAATCAACCGGCAATATCCATCCTTCCCCTACAAATAAATGCAGCGCATGAAGACAGGAAAACAATTGCATTAACTACAAAAATATTGAAGCCCAAGCACCTCAAATTCATTACGAAATTTTAAGCGCTTAATCGGCGCTTCTTTTTGGTTGTTGCCTTTACTTAGAACCCAGCGAATTAAATCGATCGAAAAACAATCCATCACTTAAACCTCTCGCCGCTCAATCAATGCTTGCGCAAGGGTACCCGCATCAATGTGTTCTATTTCGCCACCGACCGGTAAACCTCGAGCAATTCTTGTGACCTTCAACCCTCGAGATCTAAGAACCTCACCTATATAGTGCGCAGTTGCTTCCCCTTCGACCGTAAAATTGGTGGCGATAACCACTTCACCGACAATGCCGTCCATCGCCCGCTTAACTAATCGATCGAGATGAATATCCTTCGGACCAACACCGTCAAGGGGGCTTAACCGTCCCATCAATACAAAGTAAAGACCGTCATAGCTGTGAGTCTGCTCAATCATTACTAAGTCAGCAGGAGACTCGATTACTGCGAGCAGAGTTTCATTTCTTTTTACCGAATTACATAACTCACAAACCGGCGTTTCCGTGAAATTGTTACAGCGCTCGCAATGACGAATGCGCACCACCGACTCTGTTAGCGCAGAAGCAAGACGCTGAGCGCCAACCAAGTCTCGCTGCAATAAATGATATGCCATACGTTGAGCTGACTTAGGCCCCACGCCAGGCAAGCAACGGAGCGCCTCGATCAGGTGCTCCAGACAAGAAGTAGTCATTGTTTGGAAGAAAATGCAGAAGCGATGCTATCTACCTGCCGCCCCCTTCGCCGATGCTCCAACATGCAATTCCCCAAAACCTCAAGCTCTAGAAAGGAAATTTCATCCCGGGGGGCAACCCCATACCGGAAGTAAAGCCGGACATTTTCTCTTGCGAGGTTTCGTCAGCGCGTCGGACCGCATCATTTATCGCGGCAGCGATAAGATCTTCTAGTATTTCTTTGTCATCTGACAAAAGCGTTGGATCAATGGTGATGCGCCTGACGTCATGGCGACAGGTCATTAAAACTTTGACTAACCCGGCCCCCGACTGGCCTTCCACTTCGATAGAGGCGAGCTGTTCTTGCACCTTACGCATGTTTTCTTGCATTTGCTGAGCCTGTTTCATCAAGCCTGCCAAACCACCCTTCATCATGATTCGTGTCTCCTACTGTTATACCGGTCGAATGGAAGATTCAATCAATCGTGCATCGAGGTTTTCTACCAATTCGCGCACAAAACTATCCTGCTCAATTGCCGCCACCGCCTCGGCCTGCTTAGCTTGCCGACCGCGCGCTTCTACTTCAGCTAACGTGTTGCCGCCAGCCCCCCCGACAGCAACTTGGAGGGCAATCTCGGTGGAAAAATAATTCGTCAACGCGGCGCGCAGTTTATCGATAAAAACTTTTTCCGCCAAATGCTTATGCTCTACAGGAACAGAAAGCTCAATACGGCTACCGATTAAGGATTTCAATTCACAATGCATGGCGAGCATGCCCGCCATGCCGGCCAATTTAAGATTAGCAGCCAGTTGTAGCCAGTTGCCGTCGAAATTCGGCAGATTCGCCTCACTAACATGACTTTCCGCCGATGCAGGCTTTGTCGCTTCGGCAACCTCTACATGCGCCGCAGATAAAGAAGGCTCCGGCTTACTCGCCTCGCTATTTGCTGCTGCCGTGGGGGATGAGGATTTAATCGATTCCGACTGAGCTCTCGGACGCAAAGTTGGGGAAGCGTCCTCTGCAAACGCAAGCATACGCATCATCGCCATATTGAAGCCGCAGAGTTCATCCGGCGCCAAAGAAAGATCACGTCGACCGACAATAGCGATTTGGTAGAAAAGCTGAACTTCTTCAGGGGAAAATGTATTAACGAGAGGCTGCAATCTTGCTTGCCCGGCAACGCCCTGAGTCGCCACTTCGGGCACCGCCTGCCGTAATGCAATTTGATGCAAAATTACCGCTAGCTCTTGCAACGCGGCGTCGAACGAAAGACTACGCTCCGCCATTCGCTCGCATTCCGCAAGCAATCCTTTTCCGTCTTTCGCCGCGATAAATTCCAATAGGTTAAAAAGATAACTCTGATCGATAGCACCAAGCATAGCGGCAACCGTCTGCATGCCGACTTCGCCAGCACCATAGGCAACCGCCTGATCGAGCAAGCTCAAACTATCTCGCATGCTGCCCTGAGCCGCTTGCGCTAGCGCTTCAAGTGCGGCCGTTTCGAAACTCACGCTTTCCGCAGTCAACACCCGTTGAAGATGACCTGCGATAGACTCACGCGACATCTGCTTCAAATTGAATTGCAAGCAGCGAGACAGCACAGTGACCGGAACTTTTTGTGGATCAGTAGTGGCGAGAATGAACTTCACATGCGCCGGCGGTTCTTCCAGTGTCTTCAACATTGAATTGAACGCCGATCGCGACAGCATATGCACTTCGTCGATGATGTAAACCTTGAAGCGCCCAGCCGTAGGCATGTATTGCGTGTTATCGAGGAGTTCCCGCATTTCCTCAACGCGGGTATTTGTCGCCGCATCGACCTCGAGCAAATCGACGAAGTTACCGCCGTCAATCGATCGACAAGTAGCACAAATGCCGCATGGTGTAGGCGTAATGCCGGTTTCGCAATTCAAGGATTTAGCTAAAATCCGCGCCAATGTTGTTTTGCCGACGCCTCGCGTACCGGTAAACAAATAAGCATGGTGCAAACGTTGTGTCTGCAGCGCATTGGTCAGCGCTCGAACCACATGCTCCTGCCCGACCAATTCGGTAAAGGTTTTGGGACGCCACTTACGAGCAAGCGCTTGATAAGTCATGGGCAAACTCTGAAATCAACGAAAGACCGACCAAGGACACACATTGCCACCCTCCCCCCTCCCACGACGATGAGTTTTGTAATGGCAACACATAGGATGGTAATAAAAAATTTAACAGGATATCCATGGCCCGATTTTATCAGTAAGAAATAATTCGGCGGTTCGCTGCTTCCTATGCCCAGGCAACTTGCCTGGGCATGGAGGTGAAAGGTGGCGAGCCCAACCCCCGGCACTTGCAGTAAATAGCTGTGGCTGCTTCCTTCCGGACCTGACCAGATTCACTACCTTGCAATGCGGGGAGGCCCGCCATAGAACGGCTACCAAGAACAACAACACATCCATTTGTTCCTGGATAAATTCTTTATATATGCTGCGAAACAGATAGGATTTTGTCCACGCGATATGCAAAAAACCCAACCATCATCGACTTGACATGTCCAACTTGGGAAAACAGTACGTCAACAAACTTGAGCGCCGCAAAAATCTACCTTAATAACGCTCTCCCGATTACTATTGACGTGCTGTCGAGACCCGGCTCGTCGCTTTCTTCTAAGCCTGCTCTCGCCGCAAAAAGAACGTAATCTTAGCATAGGCTAAACAGGTTCGATATAAGGATTGCAAAAACACCTGACGTCGGACCGGTTTTGACATTTATCTATTCGAGGCAGATGAGCCGATGAGTATGTTATTGGTTCCATTGTTGGCAGGCGGATACCTTTATCTTCTATTTGCCGTCGCGTTCTATATCGATTCCCGCTCCCATAATGGAGAACAAACAGGTATTGACGACTGGATCTACGCATTGTCGATTGCCGTCTACTGCACCACATGGACTTATTACGGCAGTGTCGGTAGGTCATCCGAATCTGGCATCGCATTCCTTCCCATCTACATCGGCCCTATTGCTGTATTCCTATTCGGACAGCCGATATTGAGAAAGTTAGTCGACATCAGCAAGGCGCAGCACATCACCTCTATTGCCGACTTTATTTCGGCTCGCTACGGAAAGAGCCAGAGTATAGCCGGATTGGTTACAGTCATTGCGGTAGTAGGTATCGTTCCCTACATCGCATTGCAATTAAAAGCGGTGTCGCACAGTCTCGATATTATTAGCCACTATCCGTCGATCAATCTTTCAAAAGATTTAACTTCTCCGCCGATCTATACCGATAGTGCGTTCTATATAGCCATTTTGATGAGTTTATTCGTCATTATTTTCGGCACTCGCAAGGTAGACGCCACTGAACAACATCGCGGAATGGTTAGCGCGGTCGCGCTAGAATCCCTGGTCAAACTTGCGGGATTTCTCTGCGTTGGTATTTTCGTCACCTATGGCATGTTCGATGGCTTCGGCGATCTTTTTGCGAGAGCCCGCGCAGACTCTCGCATCGTATCGGTGCTCGATTTCGGCAAGACGACAGCTAGCGCTAATTTCTGGGGAGCCAGTGCACTTTCGGCCATCGCTATTATTTGTCTGCCACGGCAGTTCCAAATCATGGTGGTGGAAAATAAAGATATCGCTCACCTCAAAAAAGCTCGTTGGGCTTTTCCGCTCTACCTCGTTGCGATCAATCTATTTGTGCTCCCGATTGCATTAGCCGGATTAATCACGTTTCGGGATGCGAATATCGACGCCGATATTTTCGTCCTGACGCTACCGATCGAAGCCAATAATCACTGGTTGTCCTTTGTCGCATTCATTGGCGGATTGTCCGCAGCAACCGCCATGCTCATCGTTGAAACCATCGCGCTCAGTACAATGATTTGCAACGGCTTGGTCATGCCGCTGCTGATTCGAGCGGAACATATGCGCGCCGACTCGGCTGTAGACCTGGTGGCGCTCGTCAAACGTATCCGCCGAGCGAGCATCGTTTTGGTGTTATTGCTGGGATACGGATATGTGCGGATCGTCGGCGAGCACTATTCACTTTCCAGCATCGGCTTGGTTTCATTTACCGCAGTGGCACAATTTGCGCCGGCACTAATCGGCGCAATGTACTGGAAGCGGGGTACTCGCGCCGGGGCACTCACCGGGCTCATCGCCGGATTTTCCATATGGCTCTATACCTTATTCCTTCCTTCATTGGCACAAGCCGGTTTACTGCCCCATGAGTTCGCCGATGAAGGTATCTTTTATTTAAGCGGGTTGCGTCCTCGTGCTTTGTTCAACATCGATGGCATGGACCCGATCACACATACATTGGTCTGGAGCGCTCTGTTCAATATCGGGGGCTACCTGCTTGTTTCGCTTTTCTCCCGACAAAGCGCCATCGAGCAAGAACAAGCGCACGCCTTCGTCGACGCAGTCACCGTCAAACCCGCCGCCCAGGCACAGCAACTGTGGCAAGCGGATATACGCGTTGGCGATCTTACGGCGCTTCTCAACCGTTTTATCGGACGGGATCAAGCCGAGGGTGCGTGCGTGGCATACAGTGAAGTACGCGATAGCCCATTGGATCCGACAGAAAAGGTCGACGCACAATTCGTCGGATTTGCCGAGCGTCTATTGGCGGGCGCAATCGGCGCCGCCCTAGCGCGGGTTGTTATCGCATCAACGATTAAAGAAAAACAAGTCAGCCTAGAGGGCGTGATGACGATGCTGTCGAATGCATCGAAAGTCATTGAGTCCAATTGGAAGATGCAACGCGAAGCGCTCGAAAACATTGCGCAGGGACTTGCGCTGTTCGACGCCGATATGCGACTCGTTGTATGGAACCGACGATTTCTTGAGCTGCTTGATTTTCCTGAACGCATGGGCGTTGTAGGCACGCATTTGGCGGACTTTATACGCTATACCGTCGAACGCGGCGACTTCGGTCCCGGCAATGTGGAGGAAATAATCTCCGACCAAGTTAGCGAACGCATAGCGATGACGCAGCAATTTAAACCCCATGTATTCGAGCGAGAAATGCCCGATGGGCAAATCATCGAAATCTTTGCGAAGCCTCTCGCCGCCGGCGGCTTAGTCTGCACATACACAGATATTACCGCGCGAAAGATTGCCGAACGGGAGCTACGCCGCGCCTATGACGAATTGGAACAACGGGTGGCCGCGCGAACACGTGATTTACAGATTGCCGCCGACGTTTCAAAACAAATCACAACGGTTCTCGAAATCGACAAACTACTGCAACAAGTGGTGGCATTAACCGTTAAAGAATTTAAGCTCTATGCTGCCTTCGCTTATTTGCTGAATGAAGATGGCACCGCGTTAATTAAAGCTGCAGCAGTCGATGCGACCGGTGCGAAACTCCAAGACAAGTCCTTTGCCGACATTCCATTGCAATCCGAGTACAGCATTATCGCCCTCGCCGCTCGCACTGGGGAAGTTGTCATCGTCAATGATTTAGCGGAATCGTCGTTCTATCGTCCATCCAGCGCTACATCCGCGGCGCATTCTGAACTCGCTATTCCGATGCGATTACAAAACCGGTTGATAGGCGTCTTCGGACTTCAATCGGAGCAGATCGATCGCTTCGGGCAGGATGATACCCGCGTGTTGACAACGCTAGCGGAGCAAATCGCGATCGCCGTCCGTAATGCCGAGCTATTTGCAAAACTACAGACCACGCAACAAGCTGCGGAAGCCGCCAATCATGCGAAGAGTACGTTTTTAGCAAACATGAGCCATGAACTACGCACGCCGCTGAATGCGATCATCGGCTTCTCTCGTTTACTTGGACGCCATCCCGGTTTGCCGGATACAGTTCATGCGGACTTGGGCATCGTTCAGCGCAGTGCCGAACATCTGCATACGCTGATTAACCAGGTGCTCGATTTATCCAAGATCGAAGCCGGCCATGCCACCATCAATGAGTCCAACTTCAATTTGTACCAATTGCTCGACGAATTGAAAGAGATGTTTACCTTAAACGCTAGAGATAAAGGCTTGCAGCTCACATTCGAACGAGATCTGGTGCTTCCTCATTATGTTCGAGCCGACCAAGTTAAGATCCGACAAGTACTGATAAATCTACTCAGCAATGCGCTTAAATTTACGTCCGTCGGCAGCATTCTTTTACGGTCGGAAAGACATGGCGGTGACGATTCATCAAGCAATTGCCATCTATTGTTTACGGTTATAGATACTGGTCCGGGCATCGCGCACGAGGAAATCGATGAAGTCTTCGGCGCCTTTGTGCAAGCGCAAGCCGGACGAATGGCGCAGGAAGGAACCGGCCTGGGTCTAGCAATTAGCCACCGCTTCGCTCAATTAATGGGCGGCCAGTTATACATCGATAGCCGCATCGGAGAAGGCACGACTGTACGCTTCGATATTCCGGAACTGGTGATTCCCGCCAGCCAAGTCACAGAAAACGCAAACACATTGACTCGCCGTGTCACCGGTTTAGTGCCGCATCACACTGGCTATCGGATTCTCGTCGTAGATGACCGCCTTCCTGCTCGTCAATTGCTTATACGCTTGCTGTCGCCGCTAGGTTTCGATGTGCTTGAAGCCGGCAATGGTCGAGAAGCGGTGGAAATGTGGCAGCGTTCACGCCCGAACTTGATCTTTATGGATATTCGCATGCCGGTAATGGATGGGAAAGAAGCCACTCGTCTCATTAAAGCAAGCGACGGAGGGCAAGCAACCAAAATTATTGCGTTAACCGCCAGTAGTTTTGAAGAAGAACGCGCCGATATTCTCGCTGCGGGCTGCGATGCGTTTATGCGAAAGCCTTTCCATGAAGAAGATTTATTCAACACATTGAAAGAACAACTCGCAGTCGAATTCGCTTATAAAGACATGCCGCCGTCGACCGATCGAGTTGCGCCGTCGCAATTGGAATCCATTCCATCGGCACGTCTTCCGCAGCCAACACGTGCGACGCTAGAGCAAGCGCTGATTCATTTAGACGTTCAGGCGATCTCTCAATCCATCGCTAGCATCAAAAAGAACGACATGCTATTGGCGGAAATCCTTGAAGACTTGGCCCATGATTTCCAATATGACCGGATTCTCAACTGGATCCAAAGCACAACGGAAGAAACGACACTATGAATCTCATAAATAACGATCAACATAAGTCCAGAATCCTGATTGTGGATGACACGCCGGCAAACCTTCGCTTACTGAGCAGCATTTTGGATGGGGATCACATCACTCATCCTGCCAATAGCGGTGAGCAGGCATTGCGTTTCATCGAATCAACGCTGCCCGATCTCATATTGCTCGATGCAAGAATGCCGGGGTTAGATGGTTATCAAGTATGCGAAAAATTAAAAAGCAATCCGCGCACACATGATATCCCCGTTATTTTTATTAGCGCCGCCGATGAAATGTCGGACAAAGCAAAAGCATTCAATGTCGGTGCGGTCGATTACATCGCCAAACCGTTCCAAATAGAAGAAGTGCTTACGCGAGTGGGCACCCATCTATCACTTCGCCGGCTAGAGAAACAAGCGCAAGCAACAAATGTATCGAATGTTTCGGCCGAGCTCTCGCAGGAGTTAGTGAATAATGAAATCTTGCTGCATTCCGCATTGGATGAATTGCCGGTATTGGTTCAGATTAAAGATCTGATGGGCAGATACCTCTACATTAGTAAAGGGTTCGAACGGCTGGTTCAAGCATCGACCAAATCGATATTGGGAAAAACTTGCCTCGATATCCTGCCTTCACTTTATGCTGATGCGTGTCAGATCGAAGAACAAAAACTTCTTGCCGAACAAATACCGCTGTTAATAAAAGAAGTCATTCCTTTTTCCCCTAATCCGCGCACTTGTATGTCGAGCAAATATCTGCTTCATGATCAAGCAAAGAAGCCTTACGCAATTTGTTGCGTTTCCATTGATATCACAGATTATAACGGCCTTCGCGACTCGAACTAGGGGAGGAAATGATATGCAGGTCGCAGCTTCTAATATTGAAATCTTCTGATGGACATAATTTGCAATTAGAAATCGAAATGCGCAGATATATATCCAAAACAAAAAAAAACAACAATTAAATCAATTCAATAAAAAAACCTTAAGTCCGTGAGCGAAGCGTTATGGGTGGCGCGAATATTGCTTATTTAAAATCAATTCCTAAACGAAAGAAAGCAGCAATGGAACCAGATAAAGAACAAGATGATGAGTCAAAATCCATTACTACTAATAGATCTACATCACCTATTGAGGAAGATGACGGCGACCCTCAAATTAATAAGTCGCGGCCTTACAATAGCGCTCTGGACTCCCGTCCCTATGACAGCGACTTTCGGTTTACCGCAGATCCACTAACCTCTCCCTCAGGAATGAAAATAATCGAAAAAGCAAATGAACGGATCATTAGTATTAACGCCAAAATTAATACGCTAAAGGCTGCAATTGAGAAAGACATACAGCATCAAATAATAAATCTTCAGGCTGAGATAGCTCAGGTAAAAGGACAACCTGAACAAGAGGAACAAATCGTCACGAGTAAGAAAAAAATGGAAGTAGCAGAACTGGAGCGCGATCTACGGGAGCATGACATTCATCCCCTGCGAGGTTCGAAAAACGAGGCGAAACTAGGCGCCCTGGAAAATGAATGGAGACGTCATGTTAAAGATATATCCATTAAATTAAACCCTTCACTGAAAAAATCCAATACTGAGCCATTACTACAACGAGTGTTTACTTATAAGTTACCGGCAAGAGCCGCAACTATGCCCGCAGCTCTCAATAGCTCCAGAGAATTATTGAGAAAACTCACGAGAACGTTTACACAAAGTTCTCCAATAACTCCGCCAAGTAATCAAAGCACGCTGCCCGCAAAGAGTTCTTCAATAGTGGATGGTGAAACAATTCCTCCATTTGATCGACGGACTAACCGTGAATCAGCAGCATTCTACAAAGAGTATGCAGACACGAAAAAAGAAGTAGCAAAAGAGCTGGGCCTGTCATCTAGCGACGCCACTCCAAAACAGCCGGAGTGCCTAAAATTATGGAATCAATATAAAATGGGGAAGGACACCATGCATGGATTTTTTAAGCGGGTGCGAATAGCCATGGGAAAAAAAGCCAATACCACAAAAGTGGCTACAGAAGAATTATCCCAAGGGCAACAACCTAAAGCGCAAACGAAGGCAAAGAGAATCAAATAAAAGCCTCTGTTAAGCGAAACCACATAACAACCAATTAAAACCACGATAATAAATCCGATAAGCTAATGCAGCGCAACGATTCCTCAAATCCAAATAGTGCCTCGCTCAACCATTGTTGCGCTATTTGTTTTTCAGTGAGCCCCTGGTCATTAGCGGCCTGACATATCTAATGCTCCATGAAAAATTTAGCATTTCACCTTTTTATGAAGCGACACCGCACGTAATATTGTAATTACTTCATCATCATCCACTTGCGCAAAGTCCGCATAAAACTGGCCTACCGCGACAAAATTCTCTGTCGAATGTAGGCACACAACCTCATCAGCATAGAGCCTTACCCGCTCTACAGTCTCGGGCGAACTAACGGGCACAGCACAAATCAAGCGCAGAGGTTGTTGATCGCGAAGGGCACGCAGGGCAGCCATCATCGTCGCCCCCGTTGCAAGGCCATCATCAATAACGATAACAATTCGACCAGCAGGATCAATTGGCGATAAAACATTCGCATACTGCGCTCGCCGTTGACGGATGACGTCGAGCTGGCCATTGATTTCTTCTCGTAAATAATCCGCATGAGCACCAGCAGCGATCGCGTATTCCGCCACTTCCACGTATCCTGATTCAGCAACGGCGCCGACAGCAAACTCTGCATTTCCCGGTGCACTTAATTTTCGAATCAACACCACATCCAATTCACCATCGAGTTCGTCGGCAATGATTTTCCCCATCGGCACCGCCCCCCGAGGAATGGCGAGAATCAACGGATTTTTTCCACGCCATCGATGCAGCGCAGCCGCTAATCGGCGCGCCGCGTCGATACGATTACGAAATTTCATTTTCATTCTCTCCATCGCAGCGTTTTCGGTTGCATGCGTTCCGATAATCTTCCCGCCAAATCGGTAAGGTCGTCATCTCTTTTAACCATCGATTGCACACTTCGTCGCAAATCACCAACGGTACGCGCAGCATTTCGATAGGTGCGAATACAAAAAACATTCTCACCTTCAATTTCTAGCAGATCGGCAATTTCATTGAACATCGAGGCGATATCGGCGTTCTGAATGGACATAGGAAAACGACTGGCTGCCACTGGTTTCAGCGTAAACGAAACCATAAATCCGTTTAATGCTCAGTTGCATCTTCGTTGTCTAAGAGAGCCATTTCTATCAGAGATGTTCTTGCCGATCATTTTTAGTATAGCCGTCGATCTGCATACCCCGAAAACGATCGCTGCAAAACGCGTATAAAGATTTTAAAAGTAATCCGAATGCACCACTCAATCCGGGTCGCTTGCGCAGCAATTATTTGCGGTCTGCATAAATTCCAATATGACACTGTAGTCGAGCTAACATCATAGTAAGCGGATTGCATTTACATTCCGCTTGCCACAGCCAGATGGTTGAGAAGGGATGTTATATGCCTAAATCTGGAGATAGGAATAAACCCACCGAGAATATGAACACATCGGAGAAGACCGGCTTGCCGTTAGGAAACAAGGAATCGATACGCCATCGGATGATTGCCAAGGCTGCCTATTTCAAATGGCAGCAAAGAGGCGCTTCTCATGGCGGACATTTAGCCGATTGGCTCGATGCCGAAACGGAAATCGATAACAGACTACCGAGGTAGTCCACTTTCGCTGAGGCACAAGAGGAAGGGTCATTCCGAGAAACACAGCGACGAAGGACCTGCTTTCTACATAATTGCAATTAGTAAAAAGCAGATCCTTCGCGTTGCTTAGGATTTCAAAACGTGTTGTTAATTATTCGCGGAATTCATCGATAGGTAATCGCCTACGGGTTCGGATGGCTAAATCGTCCCCGTCTCGCGTTTTCCATCATTTTCATAAACCTATCGCGCCGCATATGAATCAGTTTTTCGTGATCGCCGGCTTCGAAGTAAAGATCGCTTTTTTCCGCTAAGCTCTCGTCGACGATAGTATCCATACCATAGGCTTGTCCCACCGGCGGTATGGCGCCGGGATCGCAGTCGGCAAATAACTGCTTCAGCTTCGGCTCGATGGTGAACTTAAGATCGCGCTCAAGCCGATCGGAGAGTGTATCCAATTCGATATGATTCGCCGCAGGCAGCACCGCCATCAAGCATCCTTTATCGTCTTCGAGAACCACTGCTTTGGCAAGATTCTCCGCCGGAATATGCGTCAGCTTAGCGGTCTCCATGCTGCTATGGCTATGAGAATGATCAACCACCTCGTATTTAAGTCCTTGCTCAGCCATATAGCGCATCAGTGTAGCGGCGATAGTCATGATCATGCTCCTTCATTCCGATTTCATTTCGATTCCATTTGAACGAATAAATTCCCTCTCTGTATTTATGTGTACTGCAAATGAATAGTTTTCAGTCTGTCAAAAAAACGCTGCAATTCCGTCTCAGGCAAATTATTGATACCCGCCGCCAGCGATCGACCGCCGCCCGTTGGAAATTCACGGCATAACGCATCAGCTGTGAGAGAAGCACGCTGCGGCACGCGGACGTTGACGAGATAACCGCCAGCGCTTCGGGGGATCAACACCGCGTGTACCGCAACTGGGGCTTCCTGCACCAAACGATTAGCGAAAACACCTGCGACTCGCCGGCTCCATGGAGCCGGCGGTAATAAATAAGCATCGCCATGGGGCCAAGCGGCAGCCGGAGAAACCTTGCTTGCTGCGTCAAGATCATCCTGCATGCCGGTTCGAAGCCTATCGCAATGAGAACATGCAGCAAGAAATGCAAACGGATCAGCAAACGGAGCCATTGCTCGATACAACGCCGCCGGCGGATAGTACAAGTCAGACTCACACTCGCCATAACTGTTGTAATTGATACATTCTCCCAGCACTCGCAATTGTGCGATTGCTTCATCGGATAACGCCAGCGACTCGGCCAATTCATAGGCTGCATGAGATAAGTTATCACCGAAGGCGCCGACAATTGCCCACATTCGAAATCGTCCGCCACAAAAACGATCGACGATGATGCTGGTACAGACATTGTGCCCAACATCGATATGCGGCTCGAATAACGGATGCATCGGCACCGCACCTGCATAATGGTGATCGAAGTAGCGCACCCGTATCCCATTATTCAGCAATCGCTCGACATCGGCGCAATTCTCGGCAAAGCAAATATCGAATACTGCAACGCGATCGCCCTTACTGCCGGTTATTCGCGTTAACAAATGAATATCGCGCTTTACGCCCGTGATTAATTCGCTTTCCAAAGGATCTGCCAAACGGAATTGATGCAGCGCGCAGAGGCCATCGGCATCGCCATTGAAAACGTCGAAGTTGCGGACGGTCATATTTTAATTAGGCCTTTTCATAAGTATGGGGAAGTCGCTTTTGGCATTACCAATGCTTGACTAAAACTCAACTTTCTTTGGAGACGAATAATTATCAAAGGAATTCTATAACTATAAGATGCGCTATGCGGGCCAAAGCTGCGCGGCTCCCCAGACTATAAATTCAAACAACGTTAAGCCGAAATCATTATGAAAACCACAACAAATCCGGTGCGCCGCACTGCCCTGCAATTTCCCGCCGTGCGCAATTCCGCAGACGAATGGCGGCATTCCAATCCTTCCCAGTCGTTGTCACCGTTTGTCCTATAACAACTTTGATATGACTACGACGCGGGAACTATACATCACTCCGCAATGCCGACCGCGTACCGGTTATCGCTACTGGAACCACAGGGAGCGCGGTCTCGGCTGCAAAAGCTCTGAGGTGAAAAGACCGAAGCCTCGCCAGACGCGCATCGGCAATTCACACTTCTTGATGGGGCGGAGAGAAGCTTGATACTACAGAATCATATTCCAATGCCGATTCCGCGCGGCCTGTGCACATAAACACATCACGTTTCATGTGATCCACACGCACTCCCTGGCCTAACGGCGGAAAGGTAACGCCCAAGGAATTTTCTGCAAGGCCATAAACAAGCGTCACGGCATTGGGTTCAAAACCATAGGCGCTGAACAGGTCAATGAATGTGCGCATGGTATCTGCATTCACGGGCTCTGCACCGTTGAATGCCCAACGTCAGCTAGATAAATCAAGCCCAACGATATCGCTATCTTGAATCTTCCGCACACATAATTCGTAGGCAAAATTCGGCCCACCGGAAAGTGTTTCTCTATGTCGAGATATCGTCCATAACCAGCGGTCCGGCCGTGCAAGAAATGAAAGCTGTCGAGTCCCGCATCTTCATCGAGTTGCGTATCGAGGGTTAACGCTATCGTTCGTGCCTCATCGGGATGCAGTTCCCGCTCCAACACAGTCAAAATGAAAAGAAGTGTTTTTCCAATCTCCTCAGCAGACGGTGCTGCCTCGGCCCGAATCGCTGATGACGGCTAATTCATAAAAACGATTGCCTCGACGAAATGCAAATATGAACTGCGGGCTTATCGTAAAGCTATTGCCTATATTTACAGAGTAGTCGGGAATCTGAGCGGCATATCGCTAGGAATATGTAATGCGAAAAAAGGTCGTTAATCTTGGTTTACCATGGGTGAGCAAAACCGAGCCAAGGAGAGGAGCAGGTCGATGATAATTACAAAGCGCGCGGCAAACCCAACGATTAAGTGCGCCGAAGAGGACAGGTGCTTCGTCGTTTACATCAAAATGACTGGATGGGCCAATACAAAATTTATCCCCCCCGCTTACCGGCTGTAAGCCCATCCGTTCTCTCACCTATTACGAAAGCCCGGGCCAGCACTTCGTTTTGATATTTTGAATTCACAATGAGAATTTTCGCTTCGTGTTGTTCTTGGCCTGCTTGCGGCATTTGCCAAACGTAAGCATCACCACTTCTTGGGTTAATACGAACAACAACGCCTTTGCCGATAGGAGCGCCTTTTACGGCGACGTGAAATCTGAAGTTCGTAAATGGCTTAGCAAAGCCCTCCTTTGCGCATATGCCGAGCACTTCTTTTTTAACCAGGCGTTTATCTATGTCCTGATCCTCTTTCTTTATCTGCGCGAATATCACCTCTCTGGTCTGCGCCAAACGCTTCTGTACGAATTTTCTAAACTCATCATCGTTTGACTGCGCTCGTACATTCTCGAGAATCTTATTAGTTTGCGCCACGATGTCTTTGACTGCGGCCGAACATTCTTCCTGTACCAGAAAGAATGGTGGAGCCTCCCTTATTGTTACCGTAGGTATCACATAAGACACAGGCTCTTTATCGCTATCAGCGCTGTTTTCCATAAGGACGTCCCGTTTTAATAAAATCGCTTACGATAGATTTGCCCATTTCACCTTGCAGTTCAGCGTACCGCACTGATAACGCTTCCAACACGGCCATTAAAAAAAGGAAAAACAACGCATGGTATCGCAAACACTGATGTTTACTTATATAGGAATACTCCCATTAATATCGGTACTTGCGAGGATTTATATACGTCATGGAATAAAAAACATTCCTAGTAACGCGAACGGCTACAAAGCTCCCATGGATTCCCGGGGCGTCATAACGATATAAATACGTTCAGCCTTCCGCAATACCATCATCGGCGTGGGTACGCCGATACGTAGGTGACTCAACATGCGCTGTAAATCATCTATCCCGGCAATGGGTTCACCGGCAAAACCAACAATGATGTCGCCTTCACGCAAGCCGACCTCCGTCGCAGGACTGCCCGGTTGCATCGATGCCACGAGTACTCCGTTTTCTACGGCAAGATTATAAAACCGCACCACCCGACGAGGTATTGCAACGTTTTGTCCTGCAACGCCAATCGATGCACGGCGTACTTTGCCATGGCGCAACAATTCGGTGACGACCCAATTAGCGGTGTTAATTCCCGTAGCAAAGCAAATGCCCTGCGCCGCCGCGATGATGGCGGTATTAACACCGATTACTTCATTGCGAGTAGTAACGAGCGGACCGCCGGAGTTTCCTGGATTGAGAGCGGCGTCGGTTTGAATAACATCGGGCATTAACCTACCCGATTGCGCGCGAAGGCTACGGCCCAAGGCGCTTACCACGCCAGCGGTCACCGTTGTCTGGAATCCATAGGGATTACCGATGGCAACAACGACTTGCCCAACTCGTAAGTCGCGCGAGTTGCCCAACTTTACGGTAGGCAACCCCGATGTGCCGATACGTATCACCGCCAAATCCGTTTCCGGATCATCACCGATTAATTCAGCGTCATAACGGCGGCCATCGTTCAATGTCACCTCGATGCTATGAGCAGCGTGTACGACATGGCTATTGGTCAAAACAAAACCATCGGGCGTAAAAATAAAGCCGGAACCGCTTCCGTGCTGTTCGTTACCTCGCCGCGAGTCTTTGCCCTCCCGTTTGACCTCCAAATAGGTAACGGCGGGACTAATCACATCCGCCGTGGAAACAACAGCACGGGAATAGGCATCTAACAACTCGTCATTATCGAGTGATGTAGACGATGCATACGAGGGCTCCGCCTCGCCGAATGGAGCCTGGACTAAACGCAAAGATGGTTTCATATTTGCCAATAATTGGGGTGGCCGCATGAATAATCAAGTCTGCGCTTTACTCATACTTATCCAAGACATTTCTATTAATTAGTAGCCACAACCTATTCAGATGAAATTCCGCTTTATCACGCGATGCGCAGTCTGATGCCCTGTGACACACGTCATATGAGCTTTTTCACACTGCCTGTTACTTTCCATAGCGAGCGCTTTAATTTCGCATTTTTGTTAAAGCAACACGATAACGGCAAACCCGTCGAAAGACGGGGACGCAAAGCTTCCGGTCTACAGGCAAATGCCTACGATAGCGGGGCCGCCGAATGTGCGATCAGCGATAGGGAGCTTTTCTCCGTCGAACTGATTTATACGGGATATATACGACATTCCGGCAAATCCGGTGCTGCGTGCCCCCCTCTCTTTCTCACTCCGTTTTGCCGTTGTTTCGACGCGTGGCTGTCTGCAATGGCGGTGATGGAATACAAAGCTGAGGCGGGGGTAGGCATGCAAGACACAATAGAGGATTCGACAAGCGAACAACACGACATATTGCCGGATTATATGGATATCGACCTAAAGGTATTTCCTAAAGGTTCGACCATTTACCGCGAGGGTGATTTAAATAATTGTTTCTATATCGTTATAGCCGGCTTAGTTGGTGTCTATAAAGATGAAGTTTCCGATACAGTTCCTGTTCCTTGTACTATTCAACGCGGCGAATTCTTTGGCGAAACAATGTCGCCGAACGGTCTTCCTCAAGCGATGAGCGCGGTAGCATTGCAATGCAGTGTAGTTGGTATCGTGAAGCGTCATTAAACGCGGTAATATATTCGGAAGATTGTAAAGAAGCGTCTAGATAAAAATAAGCCGCCAATCTCGCCCCCCATTAAGTTGAGCATTGCTCAGCAGGGCGAACCACCGCGTAGAAGGAAAGCAACATGAATATAGATGCAGATTCTACTAAGCACGACAATGCCTCACTGCTCCAGGAGGAAATGGAAGAAATATTCTTGGCCAGACAACCCATTTTAGACCGACAACAAAACTTAATTGCTTATGAGCTTTTGTTCCGCTCTTTCGGCTCAGATCAGGCCGATATCACCGAGCATATGCGAGCAACGGTGACGGTCGTGCACAACGCTTTTAGCGGCATGGGAATCGACGCTGTGCTAGGTAATGCAAAAGGACACATTAACGTCGACTCACAATTCCTGTTATCGGATGTCGTCGAGGGGCTGCCTCCCAATCAAGTCGTATTAGAGATTGCCGAATCGGCACCGCTGGGAGCAGATCTCATTTCGCGTGTGCAAGAGCTTAAACGGCAGGGCTATTCTTTCGCGCTGGATGGCTATACAGGCACGGTGCCTACAATCGAACCAATATTGGCAGAAGTTGACATTGTGAAGGTCGACCTCACAAAAATAGTAGATGACGCACAATTAGCCGAAATAGTAAAAAGCTTGCAACGCCGCAAGTTGCGCCTGGCGGCTGAAAAAGTAGAAACAAAGGAACAGTTTGAACGCGCTTCCGCCTTGGGCTTTGACCTATTTCAGGGTTACCATTTTGCGCGCCCGCAAACGCTCTCACAAAAACAGCAGAAAGGGCCGCCGAAGGTACAACTGTTGCGCTTGATGTCATTGATATTAGGCGACGCCGACACCGTCGAATTGGAAGCGGAATTTAAGCGGCAGCCGACGCTTTCCTATAACCTGCTTCGGATGATCAATTCGGCAGCATTCGGGCTGCGCGAGCCGGTCACCTCGTTACGCCATGCGATCATGCTGCTAGGACGCCGTCAGTTGCAGATATGGATGCAATTGCTTCTCTATAGTTCTCAGAACGGCAATACGACATCCAATCCTCTAATGCTGATGGCCGCGACTCGCGGAAAGCTGATGGAAACACTAGCCAAAGCGGATCCTCAGTCTTCTAAGGACGATCACGACGCTGCGTTTATGACTGGCATTTTGTCTTTAATCGATGCATTACTGGAACAGCCCAAAGAAAAGATTCTAGAAAATCTTATGGTGTCCAACGACATAAAAGAAGCGTTGCTCAATCATAACGGTCCTCTCGGCTATATGCTTCGCATTGCTGAACACATCGAGGAAGACAATTATCTCGAAATCAAGGAAATGATCGCCGACGTGCCCGGCCTCTCTCTCGAGAATCTCATGCAGATGCAATTAGAGGCATTCTTCTGGGCAAATAGTATCGATAAGGAATCAAAGAAATAAATCCCTCGCTTGTTTAACGATCAGGCCAGACTAAATCCATGGCCTGATCGGTTGATAGCAATACATGGATTTTTTCTGTTGCATTTGGTTATACCAGTTATTTTTCGATATACTCGCGCAAGCAGCATTGCTGCACCCTCCAAAGGGGAGTAACTCACCAGCATAGCGTTACGCTGGGGACACAATCGTCAATACGGAGCACCGCTCCCGGTTGTGTCGACAACTACGTTGTCGAGCCAGACCTTTGCCGCACCGGGACATCCGGAGTGCGTGGCAAAGGTTCGCCCCAACTCCATAAGTTCCGTGCTAGAGGCTTTTTTGACCGGCAATACGGAGCTAATAAATGGAATCTCTATTAAATATTCCGCTTAATCACTTTTTAACCGCACTCGTTTCAATCGTCATAATCGATCTAGTGTTAGCGGGCGACAATGCAATCGTCATTGCCCTAGCAGCCCGCAATTTACCAGCGCATTTACAGAAAAAAGCGATTTTGTGGGGTACCGTCGGCGCAATCTTCGTGCGCTCCCTCATGACGATCGTGGTCGTATGGCTACTCAAAATTCCGGGGTTACTGCTCGCGGGCGGCGCTGCTCTTGTGTGGATCGCCTATAAGCTACTCGCCGATGATGTTGGAGAAGACAATCATCAACCACAAAGCACCTCTCTATGGGGTGCCATGCGAACCATAGTGATCGCTGATACGGTGATGGGCATGGATAACGTCCTCGGTATAGCGGGTGCGTCACACGGCAATTTCTTGTTAGTGGTGACAGGCTTACTGATCAGCATTCCGCTAGTCGTTTGGGGAAGCAATATTGTGCTCAAACTTATCAATCGCTATCCCGTCGTCATTTATCTAGGAGCAGGAATTCTTGCTTATACCGCAGGGAAAATGATCGTGACGGAACCGTTATCGAAAGCTTTTTTTGAGCAACACCCGATATGGACTGCGATCATCTACGCAATCATTTTGGTCGCCGTATTAGGCGGCGGTTATCTGGCGAAAAAACGCGCCTCCAAAAACATCGCCAATGATAAAAATCAGTTGGACCAAAAACATATCTAATAGCCACGCCGTGTACTTACCGACTAAGAACCACACGGGTTAATTCGATTTTTGACATATGAGGACCACATGAAGCGCATTCTATTATTTCTCGCCACTAACATTGCCGTGATGCTGGTCTTAAGCATCTCCGCAAGTATTCTAGGCGTAAATAAATTTCTAACCGCCAATGGACTAGATTTCGGCACATTGCTCGGTTTCGCAGCGGTAATGGGATTCGGCGGGGCTTTCATTTCGTTATGGCTTTCCAAGCCAATGGCCAAATGGTCAACCGGCGCACAAGTCATTGGAACACCAAAAAACGAAGTCGAACATTGGCTGGTCAATACCGTATCCAGGCAAACACAAGCTGCAGGCGTTCCTATGCCGGAAGTAGCCATTTACGAAGGTGAGCCCAATGCCTTCGCTACAGGCGCAACGAAGAAGAGTGCGCTGGTCGCCGTATCGACAGGATTACTCCAATCAATGAATCGAAGCGAAGTCGAAGCCGTACTCGCCCATGAAGTAGCCCACATTGCCAATGGCGATATGGTTACCCTTACGCTAATACAAGGTGTTGTTAACACGTTCGTTACTTTTCTCGCTCGCGTAATTGGCTATGCCATCGATCAAGCACTAAGAAAAAACGACGAAGATCAGCATGGCCCCGGCTTGGGTTACACCATTATCGTAGTCATCTGTGACTTGTTGTTCGGTATTCTGGCCAGCATTATTGTGATGTACTTTTCGCGGAAGCGAGAATTCCAAGCAGACGCCGGTGCCGCAAAAATACTCGGCACGCCGCAACCGATGATCACAGCGCTACGTCGACTAAGCGGTGTTGAACCTGGAGAGCTGCCGAAGAGTATGGCAGCATCGGGAATTACCAGCGGCGCAAACTGGATGGAGTGGTTTTCCAGTCATCCGCCGGTGGAACGGCGAATTGCTGCACTTGAAGCAATTCAAATGACGACTGCTCGATGATTTCTTAATCGAACCCGTATAGCCCGGATGAGCCGCGTGGCGCGGCGTCCGGGCTATGAATTCGGAATGGATGGAATGAGTTCATCCTCCATGTATTCCCCAACTGCAGCGGCTCCCGCCGCATCGAGTTCGACGAACCGTAATCCTGTTTTGAAGTCTTGCTTAGTATTTCGTACGCTATAAGCCACTTCGGCGACAGCGGCCACGCGCCTAATTTTGTCTTGAATAGGCATATCGAAAGTGACGATGCACGCTTGGTTCAACGCCATACGGTACGGCATCGCAACTGCCACGCCACCCAGCGACAAATCTACTGTCTTTACCTCTACGGGCTCATGGCCTTGCGAAGCCAACAGTCCATTCGTGTTCAAAGCTTTTCGAGCCGACCGCCGCCGATCCGGCTGGACTAACACGATATCGCTATTATCGGGTTCCGGCGGACGCCTTCCCGGATACTTATCGTTACCGGCGATAATGCCCCGAGAAACGCCGCGAGACTTTAGTTCTTCAGCCACCGATCGAGTTTGAAAAGGACCGAAATAAAAAGCATTGCCGTCGTAATTTTCGGTGCTTTTCTGTTCGGGCCACAACACAAAATAAAATCCCGGTTGTAATGGATATTGATCGCGAGTAGCGTAATGGGACATACGCCAGGCCGAATTAATTAATACCGCACCGCTCAAGACGTGAACTATTTCAAGGGTTCCATCCGACGTAGTCTTGTCGGATTTCTTTTCTGATAACTGCATGACTCTATTCCTTCCGTGCGGGGTTATTAGAATTAGTTAGGCAATTTCAAAGGTTAAATCCGACTCAAAACCAGGAAGGTGACGCGACTAAGAACGGATGACAGGCGGAAGCCAGAGGCGCTGCAGAAGTGCCGCACCGGCCTGAAATGCCTGCCGTTGCTGCGCTATCGGCAGCCCCGCTGTCATAGGTCGAAACCCTTAGACCGGAAGCTTTGCGTCACCGCCTTTCGAACGGATTTGCCTTTATCGTTTTGCCCTGCGACGAACATTCGGAATTCGCAGCAGTAGAGGCAGGCTAGCAAACCATTTCAAAAGAGCGCTATGAACCACAGCACACAGTTTCGCTAAGGCCGGCAACTATTATTGAAACCGCTCAAGAGAAGCAAATCGCCCTTATTTCCGCATATCATTACCAATACCCGTCGGCTAACATGGCCAACAGGCGATCGCCGGAATCATCGAGCCAAGCGTCAAATTTTCGATACGCGAATATACCTAAATGCCCACATGACTATGCAAGCAATGAAAACTCAATTCGATACGGGTCCTCTTTCATGGGTCAAGCGAGAAATAGAATTCGCCCTTGACCGGGCAGACGCGGGCCTCGACGAACTGCGGAAAAAACCAAACGAATATGATGCCATCAACAGCATATTGCCCCATATACACCAAGTAAGCGGCGTATTACTGATGGTGGGCTTGGAACCTATTGGTCGCATCCCCGCCGCACTTGAGAAATTGGTAGAAATGCTCGGCAATGGAGATTTGACTGCAAGCGACGACATTATCAGCACGGCACGTGCCGCTATCAAGGCGTTGGTTCGCTACCTTGCAGGCCTGATGCGCGGCGAACCGAATCGACCGTTAACGCTATTCCCTGCCTATCGATCACTGCTTGCTGCCGCCGGTGTTGACAATGCCAGCGAAGTCGATCTTTTTTATCCGGATCTCACCCGTAGTCCAAGCTTTAGCGACACAGCCACAGTCAAGCGTGGAGCGGAATGGGCTGCGCTGGCCACACTCAAGCGAGTTGAATTCCAAAAAGGATTACTGCATTTACTACGTAACTCACAAGTCCCGCAAAACTTGATCGTGATGCGCGATGCGCTTGCAAACGTTGAAGCAGTAACTTCGGAAGACAAGCGATTATTTTGGTGGATAGCGGTCGGCTTTGTTGACGGCTTAACCACGTCGTCGACGCCACCGAGCATATTACAAAAGCAACTATGTGGTCGCATCGACTTACAAATTAAACAGCAAATCGAGGGCAGCAATACAGCCCCTGAGCGATTAATACGGGAATTACTTCTAGGCATCGCACAATTACCGCCTAACTCACAACGCATCCACGAAATTCAAGGAACCTATCACCTAATAACTTTATTGCCGCCAGCGGCTCAAGAAAGCCCGGAAACTACACGGGTCAAACTATTTCTGCGCGATCTGAAGGATCAATTAGAAAACATCAAAGAAGCCTGGCTTCGATTCACTGCCGGCAAAGAAACGAGCCCGGAAGAGTACATTGCGCAAGCCAGTCAATTGAATAAATTCGCTCGCTGTTTTAACAATAAGTCCCTACAAGCGCTCTTCGTTAAATTGGTCGAGGTAGGCAACGATTTAACTCAGCATCCTCGCATTCCAGATAAAGCATTGGCGATGGAAACCGCCACTGCACTGCTGGTGGCCAGAGATGCGATAGACAACTATCCTCAATTGGGTCCGAACTTCAAACGGCTAGCGGAAACAATGACAGTAAGAGTCACAGCCGCATTACGAGGACGACCGTTGCCCGACAACGGCCCGCATCGTCCCACTGATACATCGTGGGCTGCGCGCGAAAAACAATTGTTTTTCCATATCGGCCAAGAAATTCTAAGCAATCTACATCACATCGAAGAAGTACTGGATGGCTTCTTTCGCGCCCCGGCTAAGCGAAACGATCTAACAAAATTGCTCGGCTCCATCAATCAAGTACACGGCGCTCTTGCCATGCTTGAAAGCGAAGAAGCCGTTTCTCTTCTCAAAGAAAGTCGCCACTTAATAGAGAAACTCTCTATCGGCAGAGGCGATCCAGACCCAGATGACGCTGAATTACTTGCCGATGCACTAAGCAATCTCGGACTATTCGTCTCCGCATTACAACAGGGGCGTGAAAACCCCAGCGAACTACTACATGGCGCTTTAGCTCGCTTCAACATCTCACCACATCCGCTACTCATACCTCCCCAGCCAATTCTCGCTGAATTAGAGAATCCCGAACGCAAGTAAAAACAATGGGCTTAAGCGTGTGATCTAGTTAATAGTTGAGCACAAAGCAGGCTGTTACTTTGCAATTGACTCATCGTATTGAGGCATAGTAGCAATGACAACGGCAAACTTGCCGAAAGGCAGGAATGCAACGCTTCCGGTCTAAAGGACTGAACCGAAGAGAATTGAACTACCGAAGCGCATACCGGCAGTAGGTTATAGGCCTATGTTGGTATGCTTTCTTCGTGTCCGTGTAGCGGAATTTTCGGAAGCTATCGTGTCTTGCCTCGAATCACTTGGAGTCAGATAGCAACAGAAATGAAGTAACGGTAGAAATGAATAGGTAAATTGAAGAATCAAGGAGAAAGCCATGCAAAATGCAGCGGGCCAGAATAGCGACGAAAGCGACGATCAGAGCGCCAGCGACATTTACAGCAAATCTCAACTAGGGATAGAAGAAGTCACGAAGCGCAAGATGAAGCTTTCGTCACGCGTACGTACTATGCTGATTCTGGTCGACGGACATGTTCCAGTTTTCGTGCTTAGAGAAGAAGCGCAGAAAGTCGGCGCCTCCCCTGATTTTCTTGAGCAGCTGGAAACCATGGGTCTTATCATCAAGACGGGCAGCGTCTCCGCGGAAAATTCAGCCGAACTAGCGGTGCAACCGGTTGAAGCAGACGAATTCACTCGATTCCGCTTGGCTCAAGATTTCATGAATACGACAGTAGTCAATTCGTTAGGCATCAAGTCCTTTTTCTTTACATTGAAACTCGAGCGCGCCTCGAATATGGCAGAGCTGGAAGAGCTGCTGCCTCCGTATCAGGAAGCAATTACTAAGGGAAGCGGTAAGGAAGAAGCGGGAGTGTTGATGCAACGTTTACAAAAAATGCTTAGTCATGCATAAACCAGTTTATTAACTCAATGACAAAACCGGTCCGTTAAGCGAATAACTATACCCCCGGAGAAGTGTTCTCATAGCCATATCGACAACAAACAGGAATTAATTATGTACGAGCAGTGGATGCCGGATCTTCTGCAAGGGTTACCAATAATAATCGCGTCCCTCGTCTTCGGCACCATTGCTATATGGCATTCGCGTCAGCGTGCAGCCATTGAAAAAACCAAGCTCAAATTAGAGCTGTTCGAAAAGCGGCACGATGTCTTTTTAGCCACCTGGAAATTCCTTTCCGACTTGGTGCGCAAAAGTCCAATTACCACGAAAGATATTCTCACCTTTTCCACGAATACAGCCAGCGCGAAGTTTCTGTTCGGGGATGAGATTATCAAATTTCTAGACGAATCCATGATGCAGGGCATTCGCCTCGGTACTGCGGAACATACGCTGTCTCAACTCGTCTCGGAAAAAGCTCGCAGTGAAGCATATGCTGAGCGCCATGAATTAGTCATCTGGGCGGAAAATGAGTTAAAACAGGTGAAGGACCGTTTTAAACCCTATCTTGATCTATCGCAGCAATAGATATAACGTTATCCAAATTTGCAAACGTTAAAACGGCGAGCCACTCGCCGTGTAACTCTGTATAGTAAGTCTATCCGGCGCAAAAGATTTGGGCGGAAGATAATCCGGAAGAAAATATTGATCATAAACTACCAGCGAAACCATTTGGTTTAAGCGCCTCGATGCAAATAATACAAATAACATGGCAACGATAGGCAAATACGGCTGGGGTATATTGTTAGACACTCCTAGAAACACAATCAAATGAGGTTTCCTAATGTCGGCTGGGCCAAACACTCAAGATAAAAAAATCGAGGATGCGCTGTTCGGGTGCGACGAATGGATTCAAGGAATCTTTAACCTATCGTTCGACTGGTATTGGGAACAAGACGAGAACTATTGTTTCACACTCATCACTGATGGTTTTGCGAGCAAAGCAGGAATCGACCCGCATTCTCTTATTGGCAAAACCCTATGGGACAGCGGAGGAATAGCAAACGGTGGCTGGGAAGAGTGCAAAAAAACAATAAAGGCGCATCTTCCTTTTAAAGATTTCGTATATCAAACCACTAATGCCCACGGCGAAACCCGCCACCTCAGTTCCAGCGGTTATCCAGTATTCGATAAGGACGGCAAATTTAAAGGCTACCGCGGCGTCGCTAGAGATATTACCGAGCAGATAAAAGCCGAAGAAGCCCTGCGGCAAAGTGAAGCGCGGTTTCGTGATTTGCTGGAATTCTCGGTAGACTGGTATTGGGAACAAAACGATCAATACCGCTTCACGATGATGGCCAGAGGTGGATTGGAAAGTCCGGCATTTCGCTCCGATGAAGTTATCGGAAAAACCCGTTGGGAACAACCGGGGATCGTATTAACCGAAAAAGAATGGAACGAGCACAAAGCAGTGCTAGCGGCCCATCAACCCTTCTACGACTTTACTTATAAGCGCATTGATAACACGGGGAAGGAAATATACATTCGCACGTCCGGCCGTCCTATCTTTGACGCGCAAGGGACGTTCAAAGGTTACCGAGGCATTACCCGTGACGTGACAGAGCGAGTGCAAGCGGAAGAGCGCATTGAGTACCTCGCCTATCATGATGGTCTCACCGCGTTGCCGAACCGCGTCCTATTTAGCGAATTGCTCAATCACGGTCTCAACAAAGCGCGCCGCACCGGTAAAACTTTAGCGGTGCTCTTTATCGACCTCGATCGATTCAAAAACATCAACGATACGCTCGGCCATGAGGCTGGCGATATGTTACTGCAAGAAGTTGGGCAAAGGCTCAGCACATGTTTGCGTAAAAGCGATACGGTTGCACGGCTGGGCGGAGATGAATTCGTAGTGCTGCTGGAAGAGATTAACGATACCTTCCATGTAACGACCGTTGCGTCAAAAATCCTTGCATCTGTAGTCAAACCATTTATTTTGCTTGGTCAAGAATTCCGCGTTACCGCCAGCATCGGTATAAGCATTTACCCTGACGATGGTCAGGACGAACAATCACTCATGAAAAATGCCGATATCGCGCTATACCGCGCAAAGGAAGAAGGCAAGAACAACTATCAGCTCTACTCGGAGCAGATGAATGCGTATTCCTTTCAACGGTTGGCGTTGGAATCCAGCCTACGACGCGGCTTGGAGCGCGACGAATTCCTATTGCACTATCAGGCGAAAATCGATTTGCAAACCGGCAATGTGAGTGGCATGGAAGCATTGATACGTTGGCAACATCCCGACTTAGGAATGGTATCACCAGCGCAATTCATTCCCATCGCAGAAGAAACCGGCCTCATTGTTCCCATCGGTAAATGGGTGCTGAAAACTGCGTGTCAGCAAAACAAGCTCTGGCAAGAACAGGGTTTGCAACCGCTGCGCGTTTCGGTCAATTTATCCGCACGCCAGTTTTCCGATGAGAACTTAGTACAAGATATTTCCAACATACTAAACGAAACCGGCTTAGCGTCCGAGTATTTAGAATTGGAGATTACGGAAAGCATGGTCATGCGCGATCCTGAAAAAGCCGTACGACTTCTCACTACGTTGAAAGAAATGGGCATTCGATTGGCGATCGATGACTTCGGTGTTGGCTACTCCTCCCTAGCCACCATCAAACGGTTCCCTGTGGATACAATCAAGGTGGATCGATCGTTCATACGAGATATTCCGGAAGATGTAGAAGATAAGGCGCTGACCGAAGCCATTATTGCCATGGGTAAAACCTTAAGTTTGAATGTTGTGGCTGAAGGCGTGGAAACGCAGGAGCAGTATGACTTCTTACGGGAAAAGGCCTGCGACGAGTTTCAAGGATTTTATTTCAGCAAACCTTTAGAAAAGGAAAAATTCGCCGAATTACTGCGTGGCCATAAATAAAATCAATGGAGTATTCGCATTATGCAAACTCGTCCATCATCGAAACCACTTCACGATCCCAACCCGGATACCCACAAAGCCTTATTGCAACTAGTCGAAAAACAATATCAAGCAAACGACTACAAACTGGAAGCCGCAGGACAAAAAGCACCTCGAGATTTTTACGGTCACGCATTACTGGAAGTGGGCAATGGAGAAAGCAGAAAAGCCTACTTCAAACTCGATGGACGACAGAGGATACCGACCATCATCGTACTAAATGGTAAAGAACTGGCGAAGTGGGAAGTAATCGTCGGCAAGCGATATCGAGTATATGTCCCCGGCGGTCAGCATTCGGCAACCATTCAGCAAAAAGATTAATGATGTGGATCAGTGCTTCTCCGCCATGCGCATCATACCGAATTTTGTAGTCCGTTATTCATCGTTCATATCTCTTTCAGACTGTCTGCCTATGCCATCAGATGCGCCATAACGACGTATTTCTCGATCAACCATCTGAAATCAATTAGAACGAAAAAAACCAAATAACTTTGCAAAACTCGATGCGATCGATTTATTAGCGTTAGCGAATTGGTCAAGGAAACTCTTTCCGACTGTGCTCGTTAAAAGCGATTCAGAAATTTCCTCCGTATGTTGCGCATGAATCAGCAGAGGATTTTTCCTTAATTCTTCAAACTGTTCAATCGCGCTTAATATGTAATGTAGCAATACAGTGGTTTTGACTGGTGTTCTAATAAACCTGAAAATTTTTGCTTGATTGATTAGCTCAATAAGATGGTTGGAATCTGTGGAATCACATACAGCAATCACAAAAATGTACGGGTAATCTTTCTTTAGCATCTGAATAAATAATCTGTCTGCCTCACTTTGGGTATCGATCGTACATACCATGGTACTAATTGGGATTCGCTTCATCGAATTGAACACGTCTGCGACCGTACGGGCATGTATTACATCGGCCTTATCTCCCAAACTAGATTTAACCTGATCGAATAAGTCTGATTTAACACTCATCGATTCGACTACAAGTACTGTTGGCTTTTCTTGAGACTGAACTGTCGCATTTTTTTCTTCGGCCGTATTCCGATGATGAACCGGCATTGGAATGATTTCTGCTGACTTGCGAGGCTCATTTTCTCCAGTTGCTGGTAGAGGACTGACGCCATCTTGTGCCGCCTCCCCGCTTAACCGATAAGCAAGCTCAATTGCCTCGTTGATCGTTTTTCTAAGCATTGCGTTATCCCATGGTTTTTTTAAGAACCGATGGACTTCCACACCATTTATTGCCTCGATAATTGCATCGTTATCTGAGTAACCGGTCAATAAAACTCGAATCGTCTCCGGCGCTAATTCTTTGGCTTTAGCAAGCAGCTCTACGCCGGTCATCGATGGCATTCGCTGATCCGAAACAATGACATGAAACTTTCTAGTCTTTAGCAACTCAATCGCTTCATATGCGTCGGTTGTTACTGTAACGTGATAGCCCGCCCTAAATGCCATACGCAATGCGGTCAAGAGAGATGGCTCATCATCAACAAATAGCAAGGAAGGTTTTTTCTCTACTGCTTTATCTATCGCTGAATTTACCATTTTCTATTCCTTAAACTTGTATCGTATACGATGATGGTCGTGCCGCATGATTCTCGATACAAATCATCATTAGGCCGGGGCTGTAACAAACCCATTATTCCTCGCTTCGCCATGTGTCGCGTACAAGTCTCCGGAAGGATTAAGGGGAAGAACGATGGAAAATGTTGTCCCTTTTCCCACCTCTGATTTCATGTCAATACGTCCACCATGAGAGGTAATAATTTTTTTGCATGTTGATAAGCCAAGGCCAGTACCTGATCCAGCTTTCTTCGTTGTAAAGAATGGCTCCCAAATTTTTTCCTGAATCTCGGCCGGGATCCCCGCACCATTATCGGAAATAGAAATACAAATCTCTTCTGCAGATAGCATTGACGTTTCAATCGTTATTTCGCCAGTATCGACGGGCATAGCTTGCGCACCGTTTTTAATGAGGTTAAGCAAGACTTGATTGATTTGGGCGATGTCACAATTAATAAGTGTTGTTTCGCCAAACTTCTTATTAACTTTTACTGTCTTAAGGAAATGCTTCCCGATAATTAACGTAGTATTGATGCATTCCTCGATCTTGATTTTCGAAATTTTGCTGCGATCCAAGCGAGAAAAATTCAACATACTAGTCACGATCTGACTAATGTAATCAATATTTTTTAGGCTATCGCTTAATAGCTGATTGATACCACCAACAATTTCCATTGAAACCAGTTCGTTATGCATATCGACAACTTGCATAAGTTTGTGGCCTAGGCGCGTTTTGCGTAGCTTGCGTGCTTCTTCGTCTGCAGGTGGCGGTACTACCAACATGCTAGAAAAAGCATTGGACTCGTTTATATAAGTGTTTGTCGTATCAACTAGCTCGTAGCAAGTTTGCAATCCGCTCTTAATCGCAGCAAGTGGCGTGTTAACTTCATGCGTAATGCCGGCGACCATCTCACCAAGCGTATTCATCTTTTGTGCATGCATCAACTGAGCTTCATTTTCCTTAAGCTCCAATGTCTTCTTGTCGATAAGAACAGTCAGCCTCTTACGTTCCGTCGCATTGCGATATGCAATCAGCGCAGCAGCGCCAAATACAAGCAGCAAAACGCAGGCACTGTAAGTTAACAATATGCGCTGATATATGAACTGCGTTGTCAATTCCGCATCAAACTTCTCATTGAGCAAATCCCCCAATCGATCGAGCTTGGATACGACCGGCACATTATTTATTCCTTGCAGCAGACTAAACTGTTGATTCCGAAAATTTAGAACCAATTCCAGGTGCTTCATAAGAAGGTCAATTTGATCGCGCACTTTGTCCGGATATAAAGACAAATCTTCGCGCATTTTTTTAATACCCGCCTTCAACAACTCTGCTGTTTCAACATCAGGAACTGTGTTATAGCGAAGTGTGTCGCTAACAAGCGCGCTTACATTGCTTTCCAAGTTAACAAGCGCAGAAATCTCTCGATGCGCCGTGTCGGATTTGCCTTTTTCTTGCATGCTATGCATTTGCTCCCGAATTTCTCTGTGAGCAGTCGGAACATACCGGAGTGAGTTTTTGAGTAACGCGTTCTGTGCTTTAAATTGATCAATTAGTCCCGCTTTCTCATTAATGCTGGTACGAATGTCGTTGATCACTTTCTCCATTGAGGAATCGTTCAGAGATTTCGCTTCGGCATCGAGTGTCGCCAATTTAGCGGAAAAGTCAGACAACGGAGACGCAAGCGGGTCATAGTCAAGATTTAGTTCTGTTTGAGATCTCAATACATCTACGTTCCAATTGGCGTCCATTTGTTTCATGTCTTTGAGGATCGCCAGGGCTTCGTTCTGTTTCTCGGCAGTGACGGCATGACTGTTCGTATAGAGATACACCCATCCTCCCGTAAGAACCAAGAGAACCACACTGACCAACCATATTTGCAGTGTTTTTTTCATTAGCAATTGCTCCTCTCGATTGATTGCCAAGACCTTTAATCGGAAGCCGACTTTTCTAGCAACGGTTTACCTTCGAGTTCGCCAGTAAGCGTTTTCAAAAATCGGACAATTTGTTCTTTATCGTCTTTTGGCGCGTTGCGGCCTAATTGATACTTGAACATGATATCGACGGCCTGATCTAAGGTTTTCGCAGAACCATCATGAAAATAAGGAGCAGTAAGCGCTACGTTACGGAGGCTAGGCACTCTGAATACGTGTTTGTCACTTTCACTATGCGTAATGTTATAGCGCCCCAAATCGGCTTCTGTTTCATTGCCTCTATTTTTAAAATAGTCACCCATTACGCCAAAAGTCTGGAACATATTGCCCCCCACATTGACGCCTTGGTGGCAAGCAATGCAGCCATATTGCTTGAATTTTCGATAACCCAATTTCTCTATGTCGGTAATAGCGTTCGCATCTCCCAGAAGGTATTTGTCGAATCGAGAATTTGGCGTGAGTAAAGTACGCTCGTATGATGCAATGGCGTTTATGATGTTTTGCTTAGTGACACCATCGTGATACAACTTTCCGAAAGCAGAAGTGTATTTGTCATCTTTGGAAATCAACTTCACAACATCTTCCCACTTAGAACCCATTTCAACGGGGTTCACCACTACGGCGTCAATCTGATCCTCCAAAGAAGCAGCGCGGCCATTCCAGAACTGCTTGAAATTTAGTGCGGCATTTAGAACGGTCAGTGTATTTACCCCAGTAAGCTGTCCTGCAAATCCTACTGAGTGAACATTGGCATCTGCGCCCCCTCGCTGCACGTCATGACAACTGGCGCAAGAAACTTTGCCATTGACCGAGAGACGAGGATCATTAAAAAGCGAACGTCCAACATCACGCTTGAGAGGGTCAATGCTCGGAATTTGTGAAATTGGTTTAATAGGCTCAATAAGCGGAGCCGCCCAAATAGTAGTTATTGTCCAGAGTAAAGAACCGACGACAATATTCCCTAGCAAAAACCGGGTCGCAGCCATAAAACCTCTTCAATCTTTGTCAAAAAATTATTTGAAAAGCGCCCAAAAAAACAAAATTTTTCATGATGATATACGATTACCTTCTTTGACTATTCAGCAAGGGCTGACTGGTCACGTTATTCGAAAAGTCCGATTTACTCTGTGACGCGTTTCACTAAAGCAACCATTAAGCTGACCTAATTGCATCGGGAGTTTCGCACACAGCGAAAGATAAAAATCCCTTTAGAATCTGTCTTATTACGCGTGCTGACAAAAGTGCCCGATTAGCAATGCGAGTTAAAGTATCTATTTATTAGCGCCCCCCCCAAGCGGGCTCCGTTTTGTGGAAGAACTCCCCTTGTATTGGCAAAAGTTTTTGCCATACTGAAAATCGGTAAACGCCGAATTGGTTATGACGCACTCAAAAATCTATGAAATGCGCATTCTGTCAGGCGACAAACGATCCAAAAGCTAAGTTCTGCGGCAATTGCGGTTCTCCCCTCAACTTGCAGCTTTGCCCTGCCTGTGAAGCCGTCAACGAACACACGGCCAACGCCTGCGTTCAATGCGGTGGCTCCCTGAGCAACGCTAAGGCGAATGGCAATGCGACGGAGGCAGCGGCAAATTTAGTCGCAAAGAATAGCGAAACGCCCCCTGACAATACGGCAAACCCAGAAGAGTGGAAAACGTTATTACAAACGCTGGAGGCGGAAGTAGAACGGGAATTAAATTTATGGAAGGAATTTACCACTGAAAAAAAGCAGGAAGAATCCATACACTTGGATTGGCAAGCTGAATCGACCATGCACTACTCAGTGGCACAACGCACGCCAATGCGAAGTGCAGCAACAATTGAAGTCACGCAGCCACGCTGGTACCAATCAAGCCTATTATGGATTGCACTGATCGGCTGGGCAGCCACTATTTATTTTCTATATCCATCATCCTCGGCGTCGACAACGTCGACTCAAGAAACCCCGGCGGCAAAACCATCTACTGGTCTTTCTACGCCTCGGCCAGCACCGCAACAACCACCCCGCTCAAATTTACCGGCTATCATATTTCCCGATCCGGAGCAAAACACGACGACATTAAAAATGGGGAATCGGGCCGTGCCAACGGCCTACGCTTATAACCAAAATCCCCTGCTTAATGCCTCGCCGCTACCAATGCAGCGAGATACAGATCAACAGGAACATGATGAGGAAAAAACATCTGCTCCACATCCAACGCCCACCGCCCCGCCATCATGGAAAGCAAGCAAAACCGCACCAAATACGCCACGCCCTGCGCAGGTAATCATTAACGTAAGCCCTTGGGGAAAAATTTACATTGATGGAAAAAAACGCGGGGTTTCTCCGCCCGTCACAAAGTTCGCTCTTGCGCCCGGCAAACATTCAATAGAAATCCGCAACTCCAATCTTCCTCCCTATCAGCGTCGCATCGAGTTAGATGCCGGCGAGGCGATTAGAATTAAACACAAATTCTCCGGTAAGTAATCCGTTTTTATAGCGTTTTTTTTAGGATAATGTCGCAAATGCCGACGCAGCAGCGAATGGCAGCCGACGTAACGCAAATATCACGGAGATAAGATGGTTCTGCTCGAGGAAATCATAACGATCGCGATTAGCATCGGGATTTTTCTTGCTTATGAATGGCGGCTTAGAAAACTCGGCGCCGCATCACCGATGCGCGTAACACGCAGCGCTCATGCAACCATCCGCACCCAATGGGTTGCAACGATACTCAGCCGTCCCGGCTTAGAAATTCTTGTGATACAAACCTTGCGCAACTCCATTATGGCAGCAAGCTTCATGGCATCCACGGCCATACTTGCATTGATCGGCGCATTGAACCTTAGCGGTCTTTCCAATTCATCCAATTCACTCTGGCACGCCGGCACATCCATCGCGCAGATAATGCAAGAGATCAAGCTCCTATTGCTGATCGGTACTTTCTTCGCATCCTTCATGTACTCATCCATGTCAGTGCGTTTTTTCAATCACACCGGATATATCATCACCAGTCGGGTAGCTTCGGGAGAAGAAGCGCAGCGCCAATCGCTAGCAACAGCTTATCTCAATCGCGCCGGGTATCACTATAGCCAAGGGCTGCGAACGTTTTTCGCATGCATCCCATTGTTGGCAGCGATATTCAACACCTATTTGATGGTGCCGGCGACGCTGTTGCTCGTCTGGTCGTTATACCAATTCGATCAATTGCCGGAAAAGTAAAAAGCGTCTCGAATCGAGGCTAGAACTCATCCCATAAATGGTAGCGATAAAAATATCCTGAGCTATGATTTAGTTATCGGGATCGCTTGAGAATGTCGAGTGTCATTAGCATCAATCCCATCGTTTCGTCTGTAGCAAAAGGAAGTGCTATGCATGCAAAACTTTCAGGGACACTATGGCAAAGCTCTCATAAGGCAATTTCGTTTACGCAGTTAACGGAACTATCCGGTCTTTCCGAACAGGAACTGCGTGAGCTTGTAGAAAACGGCGTATTCGTACCGTTAGATAAAAAAGATAAGCAGTGGACTTTCACCGCCGACTATGCAGTCACTGCGCGTACGGTACATCGTCTCCGCAATGATCTCGATCTCGACGCTCATGGACTGACCGCAGCACTAACTCTATTAGAGCGTGTGCGTCTATTGGAAGCGGAACAGCAAGGTATCAGAACGACACAAGGATTCTAAGCACGTCAAGACTCGTATGACGTTGTTGTATGAATCATTGCTCCCATGTCACCAATACATTCTCTTTAGCGCCCGATAACGAAGGCCATCAAGAAGCATAACGCTTACTTATGCGCTTAGCACTCGAGCGGGCGACGTGTAGTTCTTTTCTATTGCATGACGTACCGCTGACCGGCTAGCAACATCATTAAGATCGCTACTTGTTTCGATATCATGAATTTCTTCAGCCAGCGTTTCATCTTTTATCATATGCTTTATCCAATAGGAAACATCGCCACGCTTGAGATGGTAACGCCATGTCTCATTATCCACGCCATCGGAAAGCTGCAAGAATAAGATCAAGTTCTGCGCACGCAAATTGAGTTTATTCCACGGCCCGCGAAAATAGAAACTTCTATCCTCAGGCAGCTCGCCTTCGGAATACTTTCATAAAAGAAGCGTGGACGATCTTCGGACGATAACCCAACGAGATTGATGACGGAGTTCGTATGCGGCTTGCCGATCAATTACAAAACTTCTTCCATCGTCGGTGCGCGATCGGGTGTACCTAACTTTATCGCATCGTCCAACCCGTTATAATCGCCCTCCGGGTCAATAACACAGTAAGTGTATGCTTGCTCGTTTAATCGCTCGAACAAGCTAGTGGCTACAGTCGACTTCCCGCTGCCGATGTGCCAACAATTAATACACCGCCGCCATAGGGGCGAAGCGATACATCAGCGCCAGCTTCGTCTTTACCTAATAATATTCGATGACGAGCTATATTCTTTTCTCGTACGCTCAAATCATTAGATAAGAGCTCATCAATCAATTCAATAACACCGTTGCCATGATCGCCCGCTGCGACAAAATCAGCCACGGCCATCAATTCCGGCAATGCATTGGCCGTCGCAACACCGCATTCACAAAAACTAAGCATTGCATGATCGTTCTCCGCATCGCCGATGGCAACGGCGCTATGAGGCGAAAGATTTACTGCCTCCAATGCCACCGCCAGTCCGCTGGCTTTATTGATGCCGGACGGCAATATCATTACCGCCCCTTTGTTGAAGATCAATTGCAATTCGAGCCCCATGTCATGAATGGTTTCAAGGATGGTGTTTTGATGGCGCTCCCACGTGGATACAATGACTCGTCCCATCGACACAGGCGATACGCCTCTCGCTCGCAATGCTTCGACGAAGGGCTCCGGCGGTCTCTCGGCCAGGACTTTTTCTTCACGGGTCTCAGGCCGATAAAGCAATGCGCCGTTCTCCGCAATCACGTAGTCGAATAAATCCAATCGAGGAAATACCGTTTGCAAATCGTCCAATAAACGCCCGGTAACCAGTAAGGTTTTGCGACCAGAGGTACGTAAGCGCTCAAGCGCTGCTACAGTCTTGGCCGAGACCGTGCCATGTTCAGCAAGAGTACCGTCGTAATCCGAGCAAAGGGCTAGATAACGCATACGAATCTCCCTATTAAAAACCGAGACGTATGGGCTGACGCGCGAATCAGAATATATCGACTTGCTAACAACTATTGATATCGGGAAAGCGCGAGCGATTTAAAAAGGGAGACAAGATGTTAAGTAAATGGTTCCGCTAGCGACCAGGGCTATGGCCTCTTCCATGTTCTTCGCTTTTAGGAATATAAAGATTGAGCAGTTTTGTAAGGGATCTTTTGTCGTTATTTAATTCTTTTTCCAAACTTTCCCATTGGCTATTTCCCAAAATCGATCGCGTCACCGCAAGAACCGATTTATGTTTTTGATCGAGTAGATAAATTGTTGGCGGAGAGATGCCATCTTCCCTCTTCCCCATCAGTACTACTGCTGAAAATGAATAACCGGAAGCACGATTTCCTGGTGAAATCAATTCATATTCCGCTACGGTAGTACCTATTTTTTGTGCTAGTGGCTCTAGGAATTCATGTAATTGCGGAGGAATATTTTTTTTGCCGGATGCGTTGCCTGTTTGCTCCCTAGCAGCTTCTCGCATTTTGCCTTTTATTGCGGCGTCGTTTTGTTCAAAAATCTGTTGCAAAGCGATGGTCGCTTCTTGCTCAATCAACGGCGCATAACGCTGCCATAGTTGATTAAGATGCGTTAAAGGCGGCTGATGACTACTGATGGCTTGTGCAACACCCGGCATCAGCTCTTGAACTTTTGCATGAATTAAATGCTGTGTAGAAAGCTTTTGCGCTTTTATTTTTTCCTCAATCTCTTCTTTTACGGTGCTCTCAGCCATTCTGGCTACCAGTTTATTAGAAATGCTACGCTGTGATGCAGGCGTGGCCATTAATTGCCGCACTTGCAGCCGACGCTGTGCTATTCGATTTGGCCGATTCATTTCAAAATCCACTTGCTCGCCTATATCGATAGTATCTCCAAACGCCTCTGCTTGTTGTTGATAATGCTGTCTTACCCGCGTCGCCTCTTCAGTTACTAACGTCGTCCGCAATTTATCGATTTCTTCACTTGATATTTTTTGTAATTCTTGTGCGCGTACGGCTTCTTTAACATTTTCTTCTACTCTGTCCAAATGAAAAAAATCTTCGACCGATAGCTTTATCGCCGCGATATGATCGTTCCACCAAGATTCTTTTTCGTCAGGCGCCATACTAGCCAATGCGTTTTCTTGCTTTTGTACAGTATGTGACCATTGCGTTTCTACTGATCTAAGCAACTCGACTCTATCTAGCCAAACACCTTGATTTCCTTTTAGTCGGGCAAGATCCGTAAAGGTTAATTCGGCAGCTTTCCATGTTTCAGTTATCTCATTCCACTCGGCTGTGGGATTTTCATTCAATCGCTGCAAACTCTGAGCCCATGTGACAATTTTCTCTTGCTCGGCAGGCTGGAATGTCTCTAATGGAACGCCGTTTTTGTGTTCCATAAATTGCTGGAATTTTTGCAATAAAGACTCACACCGATTTTCAGGCGCCTGCAGCCACTGCTGTAATTCTTCTACGTTGCTATTTAACTGAGCTGCGGCTGTCGGATCCAGCCCTGTTCTTTTTTTATCATCCGGATCATATAGAGCTATCGGTTTTCGGCCAAAGGCATAAGCCGCATCGCTTATCGCGATCATCATGTCCTCTACTAATTCGTTGGCACTGGCAGTCCCCACCCGAGCCACATCTCTATCGTCTTTCGTCGAGGAAGTAAATTGTAAATGCATCGCTTGCTTCTTTTTTTCTTCGGCCCAACTTCTCACCTCTTCCGCATATTTTTCGGTAAGCAATAATTGGATTTCATCTCCAACGCGTTTATTTTTTTCGGCGGTTTCTCGTTTGTCTTGCAGCACGCCGGGGCGATTAAGTGCAGCAAGCTGTGCCATTCTAAGCATTTGATCACGACCAGCCCTATTGCCGGTGTCAACAAATCCTTGCTGCTGGTGGGGCTGTATAAGAGTATCGTCTACGCTAGGAGTAGGATTATTGATTGCTTCTCTAGCGATATGAGTAATAAAAGAGAGTCGCGCTATTTTTATCCAATTTTCTCGTGCCGTACGGGTTGCCGAATACAAATCCGTTATTTTTTTAATTTTTTCTTCTATATCGGCTACATTTGTTGTTGGCACATCGGAATTACTATCGCCCTGATTCATAAAGTTCCCCTTAAAAATACTTTGATGGACGCATCTAAACCCGGTAATGATTCGATGTTTTTATCCCGCAACGTTAAATTATCACGACAAGGCTGCGCAAATTCACACTTTCGGTAAGATCTCTTTGTTAGATATTCTTAGAGCGTCTAACAAAATGCCCCTGCCATTGTTGCGCCTCCTTGCCGTGCAGATATACTGTCTGCGTCGACGCGCCCTAGGCAGAGTCATTTTGTTAGACGCTATTAGGACATATAGAGAGTTGGTAACCATCATCCTCCGGTTTTCTTCGAGCCATGAACAGAATGCACTGTCGTACTAACTATACCGGCCCATAAAAATGTCCTCATCCAAAATCAGCTTCCGCGAAGCATTCGCCTTTTGGTTAAAACTCGGCTTCATTAGTTTCGGCGGCCCGGCTGGGCAAATCGCCGTTATGCATCAAGCATTAGTGGAAAGAAAACGTTGGATTTCTGAAAAACGTTTTTTACATGCGCTCAACTACTGCATGCTGCTCCCCGGCCCCGAAGCGCAGCAGCTCGCGACCTACATAGGCTGGCTAATGCATGGTGTAAAAGGCGGTATCGTCGCGGGCGGACTCTTCGTCCTGCCTTCGGTATTTATATTGATTGCGCTAACGTGGATCTATATGGCTTACGGCCATGTGCCCGCGTTAGCCGGTGCCCTCTATGGCATTAAACCGGCAGTTACCGCAGTTGTGCTATTCGCGGCTTACCGAATCGGCTCGCGCGCATTAAAAAATAGTTGGTTGAAGATAATTGCTGTCGCTTCCTTCATTGCCATTTTTTTTCTGAACTTACCTTTTCCGGCCATTGTGCTGGCGGCCGGTTTAATCGGTGTGGTGGGCGGTAAAGCGGCGCCTGATGCATTTCGCCTCGGCGGTAATCACGGCCACGCCAAAGAAGCGGCAGATTCAGCAGTCATCGACGACGACACGCCTACTCCAATGCATGCTCGCTTCAGTCCGGGCAAGTTCGCCGCATTCGCAGCCGTAGGCACAACACTATGGGCCAGCGCACTCGGATTACTCGCATGGCGCGGCGGATGGCACGACGCGTTGACGCAGATGGGTTGGTTTTTCACTAAAGCGGCATTGCTAACCTTCGGTGGCGCTTATGCGGTGCTGCCCTATGTCTATCAAGGTGCGGTCGAACATTATGGTTGGCTTAATGGGACGCAAATGATCGATGGTCTAGCACTAGGAGAAACCACGCCGGGACCTCTGATCATGGTGGTTGCATTCGTCGGCTTCGTCGGCGGCTGGAGTAAAGCGTTGTTCGGTCCCGATGCATTGTTCTGGGCCGGAACAGCGGGTGCCTTGGTGGCGACATTCTTTACGTTCTTACCATCGTTCTTATTCATTTTGATCGGGGGTCCTTTCGTAGAATCGACCCATGGCGATTTGAAATTCACCGCACCGCTGAGCGCCATCACCGCCGCCGTCGTCGGCGTCATCATGAACCTTGCTCTATTTTTCGCGTGGCACGTCCTATGGCCCGAAGGCACGGCAACAGCGCCATTCGCTGGACATTTCGAATGGATATCGATGCTGATCGGAACCGCATCGTTCGCTGCGTTATTTCGATATAAAGTGGGGATGATTCCAGTGATCGCCGCCTGTGCGGCAGCGGGATTGATTTACCGACTTACCATTGGTTAGCGCGCATTATTCCGCCGCAAAATGTCCGCTCTTGCCCCCTTGCT
>Ga0157374_10000387_pt1 | contig 40397 bp, 22 predicted proteins | sample M25metaG_FD_115308 | JGI IMG/M metagenome (GOLD analysis project Ga0157374, IMG submission 115308) | Miscanthus rhizosphere microbial communities from Kellogg Biological Station, Michigan, USA - M2-5 metaG | ecosystem: Host-associated > Plants > Roots > Rhizosphere > Soil | place: USA: Michigan...
GATGTTCGGCAGGTAGGTCTCGCCGATAACGACGCGCTGGCCGGAATATTTGTCGACCATCGTACGGAGGCGGCGCATAACGCCGTGAACTTCGGGAAGGTTTTCGTAGAGGGAGGTGTCCTGATTGGCGTCGCCGTAGGCGTTCGTGCCGGGGAGTTGTTTCGCGTCAGTGAGCTTTGGGTCTTCGAAGAGGGTCGGTATGGCGTCGAGGCGGAAGCCGGCGACGCCGCGATCGAGCCAGAAGCGGACGGCTCCAAACATGGCTTTTTCGACGGCGGGGTTGCGCCAGTTGAGGTCTGGTTGCTGAATGTAGAAGCGGTGGTAGTAGTACTGGCCGCGGCTTGCTTCGTATTGCCAGGCCGAGTGGCCGAAGACGCTTGTCCAGTTGTTCGGAGGATTATCGGGTGGCGGCGCTCCGCCGGATCTGCCGTCGCGCCAGATGTACCAGTCGTGCTTCGGATTTGTTCTGGAGCTTTTCGATTCGAGGAACCATGGGTGTCTGTCGGAGGTGTGGTTCATCACCATGTCCATGATGATGCGGATGCCGCGCTTATTTGCCTCGGAGGCGAAACGGTCGAAGTCAGCGAGCGTGCCGTACTGGGGGTCGATGTTTTCGTAGTCGGAGATGTCGTAGCCGAAATCGATTTGTGGTGATGGGTAGATTGGCGAGAGCCAGATTGCATCTACTCCGAGCGCCTGGAGGTAGTCGAGGCGCTCGGTGATGCCGTTCAGGTCCCCGATACCGTCGCCGTTGGAGTCCTGAAAGCTGCGGGGGTAGATCTCGTAGATGACGGCATGTTTCCACCAGGGCGCCTTAGTGGCTATGGCCGAGTGTGGTGTTTTCTGGGCGCCCCGAAATGTCTGGATCGTCTGTGCTGAGAGGACGGATGATTCAATCAAGACGAAGGCGGCGAATGTTGCGATGACGGAGCGTCCTCTGTGAACTGCACCGCTGGTGCGTTCAAACATGCCCATGGCGCCTCCTAAATTGCGCACACACTATAGCAACCGAACGCAGTACACGCAGTCTTACTGCCGATTCAGATGTTTCGGTTGTGAAGGGCAAGTAGAGCGAGAGGCGCTTGCGCACGGTGAGAGGTCATACCACCCGACGCAAGGAGGTATGAAATTGCTGTTTTTGGTCACTGAAAGGATTCGTGCCGGTAAATTTTTTGGTCTGCGGAACCCGCGATATTGACAGGCTAATTATTCAGCGAGTAATGTACGTGCGATTTATGAGCAAGCATTCAGTTCTGTTTTAAGGCAGTTCTTGAACACCAGGTTCGAAGATCTCGTCTCAACCAGAGGAGCTTGCGAAAACGAGTACCGCGTCAGACGTGTTCGCAATAGCATCCCCATGGGGATGAGACAAGACAAAGCAGCATCCTTTCAGGAGAGTCTTGTCATGAGTGTCTCGACGCGAATCAAATTATCTTGTGCTGCGTTTTTGGCGATCCTTTTCACCGCGACAACAACTGGACACGCACAGGCCGTGTACGGCTCGATCTTCGGGACTGTCACGGACTCGACTGGCGCTGTTGTTCCAAATGCTACCGTGGTCGTAACCGACGTGGCGAAGGGGACGACGTCACAGGTGACCGCCAACGGGAGTGGTGAATTCGCTGCGGACCATCTGATTCCTGACGTTTATAACGTGAAGGTGACGGCGCAGGGCTTCCAGAGTTATCAACAGACGGACATCAAGGTCTTTGCCGACACATCGACAAAGCTTGCGATCGCTCTGACGGTCGGCGCAGCCGACACGACAGTTGAAGTGAGTGCGGACTCGGTCCCGCTGCTGAAGACAGACCGTGCCGATGTCTCGACGGTGTTCCAGTCCAAGGAGATTCAGGACCTGCCGGTAGCGGGCCGTAACTTCACCGGATTGCAGCTGCTGCTGCCAGGTGCGCAGGAGCTGGGATGGAGCCACGCGGCGAGCGAGAATCCGCAGGGCAGTAAACAGATCATGGTGGACGGTCAGGCATTTGCGGGCACGGCATACGAGCTGGATGGAACCGACAACCAAGACCCAATCCTCGGCATTATCGTCGTCAATCCCAATTTCGATTCGCTTTCCGAGACGAAGATCACCACGCAGAACTTCGACGCGGAGTTTGGAAAGGCAGTTTCGTCGGTTGTAACGGCGCAAACGAAGTCTGGTTCAAATAAGTTCCACGGCTCGGCATTCGATTATCGTCAGAGCGCGGCGAATCTCGCGAAGGATCCATTTACGCAGGGGCCGGGGCGCGCAAGCATTCCGCAGGCGTTGAAGAACCAGTTTGGCGGTTCGATCGGCGGTCCGATCCTCAAGGACAAGCTGTTCTTCTTCGGCGACTATCAGGGAGTCCGTCAGAAGGTGGGAACGGCCAACGTGCAGACGGTTCCTTCGGCTCTGCTCGTTGCGACTTGCTTGGGTAAACAGGTTGGCCCGAGCGGAATTCCTGGTTGCGACTTCACCGAGTATGCGAACAACGTAACTCCGGTGGGTGCGGGATATATCTATCAGCCCAACGGCGTACGGTATCCAGGCAACGTGATCCCCGCTTCACAGGTCTCTCAGCAGGCGAAGAACTTTTTTGCTCTCCTAGAGCCGTATAAGCCGAACACGCCGGGCAATTTCAATGGATTGAAGAACAACTACTCCGGCGCGGGCACTGGGGGCTTGAACAGCGACCAGTGGGACGTGCGCGGCGATTATCAGATGAACGATCGAATCCATTTCTTCGGCCGTTTCAGCCGCTTTACAGACACACTGAGCGGGTTGACGATGTTCGGGCAGGCCGGCGGTGCGGGCTTTGGTCTAGGTGGCTATGGCGGAACTTCAAAGGGAGCGAACGACAGCGTTGCTGCGGGCATGGACATTTCCATTAATGCCAAGTTGGTGACGGACATTCGCCTCGGTTATTTCCGCTACAACATCAACACCTCGAAGTACGATCAGGGTGTTCCGCTGGCGACACAACTCGGTATTCCGGGCATAAACACAGGTGACCCGATCACGAGTGGAGCGCCGAGCTTCCAGTTGGCTGAGGTTGGATCGTCGACGAGCCAGGAGCCTTCTAATCCTCAAAGTCAGGGTCCGCAATATGGCGCCGGTCTCAACGTGACGCGATGCAACTGTCCGCTTATTGAGAAGGAAGACCAATACCAGTTCGTGAACAACTGGACGAAGATACTGGGGAACCACTCGATTAAGTTTGGCGCCGATCTGAGATACGCACGCAATCTTCGCGTCCCGAGCGACAACGATAGAACCGGAATTCTTTACTTCAGCAATCAGCCGACATCAAACCCTAATATTACGACGGGATCTCAGGGCGGTGTCGGCTTCGCGACCTTTGCTCTGGGGAGCGTGACTGGCTTCAAGCGGTTTGTCAGCACGTCAACGAATGCGAAGGAGTTCCAGAAACGCGATTTCTTCTACGTGCAGGACACCTGGAGAATTACTCCCAAGCTGACTCTCAATTACGGGTTGCGTTATGAGTTCTACTTCCCGGAGACGATTAATTCGGCGGGGCAGGGCGCGCTGCTGGATATGAACACCGGCTATCTGAACGTAGCCGGAGTTGGTCAGGTTGCCAGCAACATGAACTGGGGAAGGTACAACAACACGTACAGCCCGCGCGTGGGGGTTGCTTACCAGATCAATCCGAACACCGTTATTCGCGGTGGATATGGTCGCAGCTTCGACATAGGTGTCTTTGGGTCAATCTTTGGTCATGCCGCTACGCAGAACCTACCGGTCCTTTCGAGCCAGGAGGTTGTCGCTACGGGCGGTCCATTGAGTAGAGCGTTCAGTCTAGCCGCTGGACCTCCAGCCCCGACACCGATTCCGGTGCCGAGCAACGGCTTGCTGCCAAATCCGGGTTATGCGGTCAATTCGAGAGCGCGACCCAACGGGCTTCTTCTTCCGACGTTGGATGCATGGAACCTCAGTCTCCAGCAGTCGTTTACCCCTACAGTGACACTCACTGTCGCTTACGTAGGCAACAAGGGAACTCACACGCTCGGCGATGCAAGCGGCAATACGACAAACCCCAACGAAACGGCAATATTTCTTCCAGCGCAGTACAGCATTACGGGACAGGGGCTGCACTATGATCCTTCGGTCGCATCCGGAACCAATTACGGCGTAAGGGCTCTCAATGGGCAGCCGGTTCTAGGGATCTCACCGTCGGGCGGAACGAGCAATGCGACGTATCTGTCGCGTTACTATGGCGGTAAACTGCCCGCTTGCGGCACCGCAGGGTATAACGCCGGCAGTCCACTCATCAGCAACGGGCAGTGCGGTTGGACGAACGGAATCACGTTCTATAGCAATAATTTCAACTCTCACTACAACGCTCTGCAGGTAACCCTGACTAAACAGTTCACCAAGGGTTTGTCGCTTAATAGCAACTACGCATGGCAGCGGGCTGTGAGCTACCAGACCGGCTTCTCGACATGGGATATGCGAGCCGTGAAGGGACGCGACAGTTCATTGCGACAGCAGCAGGTGATTCTCTACGGACTCTATGAGTTGCCGTTTGGACGCAATAAAACCTTCCTGAGCGGCGCCTCCTCGGTCGTAAATTACATTGTCGGTGGATGGCAGCTAAGTCCAGTGCTGAATTATTCGAGTGGGCTTCCATTCTCGCTGTCTTATGGCTCGTGCAGCACTAGCATCCCGGGCTCTGCGCCATGTCTTGTCAATGGGAACCCGGGAGCCTTCCAACATTCGTACTCAGGCTTCCCTGGAAACGGTTTGACTTACTTCAAGGGCAAACCATTGAGTCAGACACCGTTTACGGCACCTGGGTTAGATCAGATTGGAAATGTTGGAAGAAACAGTGTCTTTGGGCCGCATCTTTTCAATACGGACCTGGCAGTGGCGAAGAGCTTCCCGATCAAAGAGGTTGCTTCGGTTCAGTTCCGCATGGATGCGTTCAACGTCTTCAATTACATCAACTACGGCACACCCGGCGGCAACGTCGAACAGGATGGAACGATTGGCAACGGACCGTTCCCGGATGGCTCGTCTCATCCTCGACAGCTGCAGTTCTCGCTGAGAATTCAGTTCTGAGCATGATTTGAAGTCTTGATAGAAGGGGAGCTACGGCTCCCCTTTCTGTTTAGAGATAGACTTTGAGAGATCTTAGAGATTCTGGATGAAACCACTCGACGTAACCCGGACCGCCTTCGCAGTAATTGCACTGGTAGTAGGGCCGCACGTGGCAGCTGGCCAGGCACAAGAGGGTCCTGAGCAAGCCAACTCATCCGCAGCCAATGAAGCGAATGCGTTGGCTGAGCCTCGTAAGATGATTGATCGCGGACGGTCAGAGGATGCGCTCAAGATACTGGATGGGTTGGCTGCTCGGCAGCCGCCCCCTGCTGGCGTGGATACGTTGCGGGGCGTAGCGTTTTACGCGCAGAGTCGATTTGCCGACGCCGATGCGGCATTTGCGATCGCGCTGAACAAAAATGCGCGAGATGAAGAGGCAATTCAGATGCGGGGGCTCACGCTATTCCGATTAGGAAAACCGGCAGAGGCAATTCCTTTTCTTGAAGCGGCACACAAATGGACACAGGAGACGAAGACCGATCCGAGCTATGTGCTGGCTCTTTGCTATATCGATACGCGGCGTTACGATGACGCGCGCCGTGCGTTCGCAATGCAGTATGGATTCGCTGCCGATTCTGCGGCAGCCTATTTACTTGCGGCACGGATGCTGCTGCGCCGTGAGTATGTTCCAGTAGCTAAGGAATTTGCAAACAAAGCTCTTGAGCTTGATCCGCAAATTCCATTGGCGCATGCGTTGCTGGGTGAGATCGCGCTTGCCGGAGAACATCTGGATGAGGCAATAGCTGAGTTCGAAAAGGAACGTGCACGGAATCCACTCGAAGGCAGCATTTATGACCGGCTCGGCGATGCATATACGCGGGCGAACGACTATACGCGTGCGCAGCAGGCGTTACAGCAGGCTTTGCTTCTGGAGCCTAATACGACCGGGCCATATATTCTGCTTGGCAAAGTTCTTCTGAAACGCCAAGATGCGTTGAACGCCGCGATGTATCTGGAACGCGCGGAGAAGATGGATCCAGGCAACTTTATGACCCACAATCTATTGGCTCAGGCATATCGGTTGCTGGGCCGGACTTCCGACGCCAACCATCAGAATGAGTTGGCGCAGAGATTGCAGTCCGCGACCCAGCCGCAATTGCAGCCTCTTCGATAGAAAGCCGCGAGTAAAGTTGATCAGTTCTGGATTTTGTTTAGCCGCAAGAAGTGATACTTCCAAGGCTGTAAATCTACGTAGAGTCCGGGCGATAGCAACTCATTCCCATGGCGGTCATAGACATCGCCTGAAAGGGCGTCGGTCATGCGCCACTGATTGCCGCGAAGTTCGTCGAACATTATGTTGATCATAGCTTGGGAAGGGAAGTCGCTGAGATTGATAACGACGAGATATTTTTCCTCATCCTTGTTCCATCTCCATGCCACGACGTTCTGATAGGTCGCGTTGTCCGACCAGCCTGTACGCTCGCACAGCCTCCAATCTCCCGACCGAAATACGGGACTGCTTATGGCTAGAAGGAGCTTTGTGTAGAACTCGTGCAATTCGTTGTCGACGGGTTCGTCTGGACGCCTTCCCAGAAACACCGGCAATCTTACCCTGCGTCCATCGAATTGGCCTTCGTGAAAGAGCCTTGCACCGGTCAAAGTTGATGTTGCTAACGCTGCGGCTCGTTCCTTGGCAGGAGTAAACGCTGCTGCCGCCCGAGGCTCATCATGATTCTCAAGAAAGCGTAGCAGTTTGTGTTGATAGGTCGGGTCCGCACAGAGGTGGAGACGCGCATTCTCGGCGCTATCATGCTCAAGACGGTCGTAGAGTCTTTTGTCGTAGCAAAAATCGAATCCTTGCTGCTGTAGCTCTGATTCGAGATCCCAATATGCCTCGGCTATAAAACGAAAGTCTGGACTCTTGCGCTTGATGGCGGAAATGAGTTCAACCCAATATTCCGTGTCCGGTTTTGCTCCCGCGCGGCCGCCCCATGTGCGCTCGAAGATCGAATTCATGACCAGCATAGCCATGTCGCAGCGCACGCCATCGCACTGGCCAGCGATTTTCGACACGGTTTCAAGCACTGCTTCGCGCAAGCCTGGTTGAAAGGCATTCAACTGCAGCACGTCCGGCCACGCTGGGAAAAAAGGGTCCTTGCCGCAGGCGAAGACCGTTCCGTTGATGTTGATATGGGAAGCGGGATCGATCAATGCCTGTTCGGCAGTACCCTGCACGAAGTATTCCGGATGTTGTGTGATCCATGGGTGATCCGGTGCGACATGATTGGGAACAAAGTCGAGGATGAGACGGAGGCCTCGATTGGCTAGTTCCCGGCGGGCAGCGGCGAGAGCGTCGTCGCCGCCCAGGTGCGGATCAACTTTGTAGCGGCGGATGCAGTAGGGCGAACCGACATTGTCTTCAAGGCGGAAGTCTTGCAGAGCACGCAAGAAGTCCTCACGCAAACCAGGATTCTGATTTGCAATGGCGATACCTGCGGGGCTGCGCTCCCACACTCCCATCAGCCAGACGGCGTCAAAGCCAAGAGCAGCGATGGCGTCCCATTCGGCAGTAGGCACTGAGCGCAGGTCAACTTGCCTGCACGTTTTCTTACTCAGTTCGGAAAGCCAGACCCACGTGTTGATTTCATACAGCGTTGGATAAGGAGGAAGCACGTGCCACCTCTTAGCGGAGAGATATTCACAGGAACCGCTCGAACCCCGACATGGTCAGAATCGCCTGCCAAGTCGGGGTTGAGCCCCCAGAATACTCCAAACTCAGTTACTGGGCTTCCGCGAGGTCGAAGCGATCAAGATTCATGACCTTATTCCAGACTCCCACAAAGTCATTAACAAACTTTGTATGCGCGTCTGAACTTGCGTAGACCTCGGACAGCGCTCGGAGTTGGGCATTGGAACCGAAAATGAGATCTGCACGGGTTGCAGTCCACTTTACTTCTCCTGTCTTGCGATCTCGCCCTTCGAACGCATCCTTGGCATCTGAGACCGCCTTCCACGCCGTATCCATGTCGAGCAGGTTGATGAAAAAGTCGTTCGTAAGAGCCTCTGGCCGCTTGGTGAAGACGCCGTTCTTGGTTTGGCCGACGTTGGTGTTCAGGACGCGCAAGCCAGCAAGAAGTACGGCGAGTTCGGGAGCGGTGAGCGTAAGCAACTGCGCCTTGTCCAACAGCGTGACCTCGGCTGGCGCTTTGCTACCGTTGGTGTAAGAGCGGAAGCCATCCGCGGCCGGTTCAAGCGGCGCAAAGGATTCCACATCGGTTTGCTCCTGCGAAGCGTCCATGCGCCCTGGCGCAAATGGAACAGTCACGTTGATGCCGGCATTCCTTGCGGCCTGCTCGACGCCTGCGCAACCAGCCAAGACGATCAGATCAGCAAGCGAGATCTTCTTGCCGCCAGACTGAGAGCTGTTGAACGACTGCTGAATCTCTTCCAGCGTCTTCAATACTTTCGCCAGCTGTTCAGGCTGATTGACCTTCCAGTCTTTCTGCGGAGCAAGGCGTATGCGTGCGCCGTTTGCGCCGCCACGCTTGTCGGAACCACGGTATGAGGAGGCCGACGCCCAGGCGGTGGATACCAGTTGCGAAACCGTCAATCCCGAAGCAAGAATCTTCTCCTTGAGGGAGGCGACGTCCTGCTCATCGACCAAAACATGATCGACCGGGGGGATGGGGTCTTGCCAGATGAGCTCTTCCTTCGGAACCTCGGGGCCAAGATAGCGTGCACGTGGCCCCATATCGCGGTGAGTCAGCTTGAACCACGCACGGGCAAAGGCATCGGCAAACTGATCTGGATTCTCGTAGAAGCGTCTCGAGATCTTCTCGTAGGCCGGGTCTAAGCGCAACGAGAGATCGGTGGTGAGCATGTTGGGCTGCTTACGCTTCGATGCATCGTGCGCATCCGGCACCGTGTCAGCGCCTGCGTCGCCCTTTGGCTTCCACTGGTGCGCCCCGCCCGGGCTCTTCGTCAACTCCCACTCGTACTTGAACAGGTGGTCGAAGAAGTCATTGCTCCACTTCGTCGGCTGTGTGGTCCATGTGACTTCGAGGCCGCTGGTGATTGCGTCGCCGGCTATACCGGTGGAGTAGGCGCTGGTCCAGCCGAGGCCTTGCTCCTCGATGGTGGAACCTTCCGGCTCTTTTCCTAGATGGGTGCCAGGGCCGGCTCCGTGGGTTTTGCCAAAGGTGTGGCCGCCCGCGATGAGGGCCACGGTCTCTTCATCGTTCATCGCCATGCGTCCGAAGGTCTCACGGATGTCGCGCGCGGCCTTGACGGGATCGGGCACACCTTCAGGGCCTTCGGGATTTACGTAGATCAGACCCATGGTCGTCGCGCCGAAGGGGTTGGCAAGGAGACGCTCGTCTCCACCGGCGGCGTAGCGGACGTCTGTGCCCATCCATGTCGCTTCCGCGCCCCAGTCAACATCAAGGTCCGGCTCCCACACATCGGCGCGTCCGCCAGCGAAGCCGAACGTCTTGAAACCCATGGATTCGAGGGCGACGTTGCCGGCGAGGATCATCAGGTCGGCCCAGGAGATCTTCTTGCCGTACTTCTGTTTGATAGGCCACAACAGACGGCGGGCACGGTCGAGGTTTACGTTGTCGGGCCAGCTATTGAGGGGGGCGAAACGCTGCTGACCTCGGCCGCCGCCGCCGCGTCCATCCCAGGTGCGGTAGGTGCCGGCGCTGTGCCAAGCCATGCGGATGAAGAGCGGGCCGTAGTGACCGAAGTCGGCAGGCCACCAGTCCTGCGAGTCGGTCATAAGAATGTGGAGGTCCTTCTTGAGGGCGTCGTAGTCGAGGCTCTTGAATTCTTCGGCGTAGTTGAAATCGTCGCCCATCGGATCGGACAGAGACGAGTGCTGGTGCAGCAGATTTAGATTCAGCTGATTCGGCCACCAGTCGCGGTTCGTTCTCGCCGCACTACCACCGTGAGGAAATGGGCACTTCGCTTCGGTTGACATACTTGCTCTCCTTCTTCTGTTTGTTACAGTTCAGCGAACGGGTTCACCAGAACCCAAGTGGGATCTCTCAAAGAGATGAATGTAGCATCTGGAAGAGTGATAGTTCCAATATATAATTCCCATTTGGAGTATAGGCATCTCCTATGGAGTTCCACCAGCTACGATATGTCTGCGCGATTGCGGAAACTGGCAGCTTCAGCCGCGCCGCCGAGCGCTGCCAGATCGCCCAGCCTTCGCTCTCACAGCAGGTTCTCAAACTCGAGGAAGATCTTGGCGCAAAGCTGTTCGACCGCCTTGGCCGCAGTGTCCGACTGACCGAGGCGGGCCGCGCTCTCATACCTCATGCCCGTTCAATTCTAGAGCAGATGGAGGCCGCGCGATCAAGCGTAACGGACAGGAATGCCGATCTTCACGGCAACGTAACAGTGGGTGTTATTCCAACTATCGCTCCCTACCTGATGCCGCGCTATACGGCGGCATTTGCAAAGAAGTATCCCGATGCGAAGCTACGTATCGTTGAAGAGACAACGCAAATCCTGATTGAGGGCCTAAGAAACCTATCTGTCGATCTCGCGATTCTCGCCCTCCCTCTGCGCCATAAAGACCTGGAACTGTTTCCGATCCGTACTGAGCCGCTCTTCGCTGTGTTACCGAAAGATCACCCTCGAGCCGATGCAAAATCGCTTGCTCTAAGAGATCTCCGAGGAGAGTCCTTCGTAATGTTGCGCGACGGCCACTGTTTCCGCGATCTCAGCATCGCCACCTGCTCCCACGCCCGCATCACACCTAAGATTGCTTTTGAAAGCGGTCAATTCAGTAGTCTCTTAGGAATGGTCGCCGCCGGCATCGGCATCTCGCTCGTCCCTGAGATGGCGATTGACCGAAACGCCGGTTGCCGTTACGTACGCCTCAATGATCCCCGCGCCAGTCGCACTATCGTCGCCGCTGTCCTGCGTGGGCGCAGCCTCAATCGCGTTCAACAAGCCTTTGTATCGGGAATCCAAAAGTTGGACCCAAAGACGTTATGAATCGCCTTTGGACGATGCTCGGCCTTCACTGGGCCCGTTTAATTTCGCGTAGATAAGTTGAAGGTTTGTTGCGGAATAGGATTTGGGTGGGGATCATGCTCTCTATACGCGAATGTTTCAGATTTGATGGCGATTCCAGGCATCTAATCCCTGTACTTCGCGATACCCAGGATGGCTGAAGAGATACGCAAACGACGATCCCGACGTAGTAAGCCCGGCGGCGCCGACGAATTGAGGCCAGAGGAAAGTAGCGTTCTGGAGCTCTTTCACTCGGCTACCGCGAAGTGGTTTTCGGCTGTCTTCGATAAGCCTACCCCGCCACAGGTCGAAGGCTGGCCAGCTATAGCACGCGGGGAATCTACCCTTATCCTCGCGCCTACCGGCACTGGCAAGACACTCACCGCGTTTTTGTGGTGTGTTGATCGCCTAATGTTGCGTACTGCGCCAGACGCGCAGCGGGGATGCCGTGTTGTTTACGTATCGCCGCTGAAGGCGCTTGCAGCTGATGTGGAACGCAACCTGCGATCGCCGCTTACTGGCATTGCGAATATGGCAAAACAGGAAGGTGTACCCATCCGTGTGCCTGAGATCAGCATGCGGACTGGCGATACGTCCCAGAAGGAACGCGCCCGATTTAGAAAACACCCCGGCGATATTCTTATCACGACTCCTGAAAGCCTCTACCTATTGCTGACTTCTGAGGCGGGTGAAGCGCTCCGCACCGTCGAGACTGTCATCATTGACGAGATCCACGCACTTGTCCCGACCAAACGTGGCGCGCATATGGCCTTGTCTCTTGAGCGCCTAGAGGCGCTTGTAGGGAAAAATATCCAGCGGATTGGGCTTTCCGCAACTCAGCGTCCTCTCGAAGAGGTCGCACGTTTTTTAGGTGGCGTCGATGTACCGGAGTCCGCGAGCCGCGGACGGAAGAAGACTCCTCACGGTATTGAGTCCGATGCTGAGGCGTCGACTATGTTGATGGAGGCAGCGGGTGAATCGGATAACGAAGCAGGACTACTGCCTTATCGCCCTGTGACTATCGTCAACGCCGGGGCACGCAAGCGTCTCGAGTTGCGAGTCGAGGTGCCCGTAGAAGACATGGCGCGACTCGGACAAATCGAAGAACAGCCAAGCGGGCCGGCGTCGCAAGCGCCCAAGCGCACATCCATTTGGCAGTCCATCTATCCACGACTACTGGAGGTCATGAACGAGCGAACCTCTACGCTGATTTTTGTAAATGCGCGCCGTGTAGCAGAACGCCTTGCCGGGGCACTCAATGAACTCGCGGGTGAGTCTGTGGCGCGAGCGCATCATGGTTCGCTTGCAGCCGCGCAGCGCACGGAGATCGAGGAGCTGCTTAAGGCCGGACGCATCAAGGCACTTGTGGCGACGTCATCTCTTGAGCTTGGGATTGATATGGGAGCTATCGACCTCGTTATCCAGATTGAAGCTCCGCCATCGGTGGCCAGTGGTCTCCAGCGCATTGGCCGGGCTGGACACCAGGTTGGCACTCCATCCACTGGTGTCATCTTTCCTAAGTATCGTGCAGACCTTGTTGCCTGTGCTGCCGTGACTCGTGCGATGCATGAAGGACACGTGGAATCCACACGCTTTCTGCGGAACCCGCTGGACGTTCTCGCGCAACAGATCGTTGCGATTATCTCGCATCCGCCGTTGAACATCATTGATGCAGAACGCCGCAGACAACGCACGAGCGAAGAAGATGAGAGTCCGGGAATGGGTTATGACGCGCTCTTTCGGTTGATACGCGGAGCCGCTCCATTTGCCGGATTAAGTCGAAATGTCTTCGATGGCGTGCTTGATATGCTTGCCGGACGATATCCCTCTGATGAGTTTGCGGAACTTCGTCCGCGAATTACGTGGGATCGTACTCGGAACTGGTTTACCCCGCGTAGCGGCGTGAAGCGCATTGCGATTCTTAATGCAGGGACCATCCCCGATCGCGGCACTTACGGAGTTTTTCTGGCTGGAGAAAGGGCGAAGCCCGTGCGCGTGGGCGAACTGGATGAAGAGATGGTCTTCGAAAGCCGTCCCGGCGAGACATTCATTCTCGGTGCATCCACATGGAGGATCGAGGAGATTACGCATGACCGAGTGCTTGTCTCGCCTGCTCCTGGGGAGGCAGGCAAGATGCCCTTCTGGCATGGAGATCAGGCAGGCCGACCGCTTGAGTTTGGACGCAGAATTGGAGCTCTTGTACGCGAGCTACGTGAGATGCCACGTAATGTCGCTATAACTACTCTCACTTCAGAGCACGATCTGGATCCCACAGCCGCAGAAAATGTGCTTCGTTATCTGGCGGATCAGGAGATTGCGACCACGATTGTGCCTGATGACCGAAACATCGTCGTCGAACGTGTGCGCGACGAACTCGGGGATTGGCGGGTCTGCGTCCTGACACCTTTCGGCAGCCGAATCCATGCACCTTGGTCCATGGCGATAACAGCTAAACTTCGCGCTGCCAGTGGGCCAGACGTGGAGACCATGTGGAGCGACGATGGATTCGTGCTTCGCTTTCCAGAGACAGATCAGCCCCCTGACGTTGAACAATTCATGCTTGAGCCTGAAGAAGCAGCTGAGATGGTTCTCCGTCAGCTTGGATCGACCGCGCTTTTTGCGGCGAAGTTTCGCGAGAGCGCTGCACGTGCGCTTCTTCTGCCGCGCCGCCGGGCGGATGGGCGCAGCCCTCTCTGGCAGCAACGTAAACGCGCCTACGATCTCCTGAGCGTCGCCAGTAGATATGCCTCGTTCCCGATCCTGCTCGAGGCTTATCGCGAGTGTATGCGCGATGTGTTTGATATGCCTGCGCTAATGGAGACTCTTCGTCTGATCTCTAACCGCAGCTTGCGTGTCCATACTATTGACTCGCGCACACCGTCGCCGTTTGCTTCAGCGCTGTTATTCAGTTACGTGGCGAACTACATCTATGACGGCGACGCACCCTTGGCAGAACGCCGGGCGCAGGCTCTTTCTATCGACCAAGACCAGTTGCGCGAATTAATGGGCGATGCTGATTTGCGAGAATTGCTGGATACGAGCGCAATTGAACAGACAGAAGAGCAATTGCAGTTGCTGACGGAGGGCTATCAAGCCCGTAATATGGACGGCCTGCATGATATGTTGCTTCGCCTTGGCGATCTAACACGCGAGGAGCTACGCCGCCGTGCTGTGAGCGATGAGATTGCCCAAAGCATAGAGCGCCTCCTTCGCAGTCGTCGCGTTTTAGAGATTCAGATTTCCGGCCGGAAACGCTTTATCGCGGTGGAAGATGCTGGCCGCTATCGCGACGGTCTGGGCGTTCCTTTGCCTCCTGGCTTGCCTACTGCTTTCCTGATTGAGGTCGCTGATGCAACGACGGATCTTCTACGTCGGTACGCACGCACCCATGGACCTTTTACTACGCAGGAGGCGTCTGACCGTTTTGGATTAGCACCTTCCACAACGGAGGCCATATTGCAACGCCTGGTGCAGTCAGGTCGTCTCGTCGAAGGTGGATTTCGACCTGGGGGTGTTCATCGCGAATGGTGCGATAGCGAAGTTCTTCGTTCAATTCGTCGCAAGAGCCTGGCGCGACTCCGCAAAGAGGTTGAGCCAGTAGAACAGGCGACGCTTGCACGTCTGTTTACGCGTTGGCAGGGTGTTGTCCAGCCACGCCGCGGGCTAGATGCGTTACTCGACGTCATTGAAAACATTCAAGGCGCTCCAATGCCGGCTTCCATACTGGAGAGCGAGATCCTCCCTGCACGAGTGCTTGGTTATAAGACATCCGATATGGATATGCTCATAGCTGCGGGCGAGGTCGTGTGGGTTGGTCTCGAGGCTCTTGGCGAGCATGATGGCCGCATCGCGCTGTATCTTGCGGAGCGGGTCAGTTCTTTATGGTATGCACGTGAACAATTGGGAGGACTCGGCGAACGAGAAAGAGCCATTCTTGATTACTTGCGCAACCGTGGTGCGTCATTCTTCCAGGATCTCCATGAAGGTGTTGGTGGAGGATATCCCGGGGAGACACTTGAGACGCTCTGGTCGCTAGTTTGGCAAGGCCTGGTGACGAATGATGGGATGGCTGCGCTCCGCGCCTATTGCGAGCGTCCAGGCACGACACGTAAGCCTGCCCGACGCATTCATAATCAAGCGAGCTTCCGCTCGCGGCGGACGACTCCTCCTACCGGACAAGGGCGATGGGCACTTCAACCGGCAGCCTCTTCGCCACAGGATGCTGTTCGCGCTACTGCTTGGTCGCATGCGATTGCGCAGCAACTTCTCAATCGGTACGGCGTGGTCTTCCGTGAGACGGCCCATGCCGAAAACCTGCCCGGAGGCTTTTCAGCGATCTATGACGTGCTGAAAGCGATGGAAGAGAGCGGAAAGATTCGCAGAGGTTACTTCGCGGCTGATCTAGGTGCTACTCAGTTCGCTATGCCAGCAGCAGTCGATCTTCTGCGCTCTCTTCGCGAAGGCGGCCGCTCACAGGTTGATCCTGACCGGCTTGAGATGGCCCAGTTAGCCGCGACCGATCCTGCGAATCCATATGGTGCTCTCCTCCGTTGGCCAGCGGCGGCCGATGCCGCATCATCTCTTACCCGAAGCGTCGGCGCGCGAGTTATTCTCGCCAACGGCGCTCTCATTGCTTATATTCGACGCGGCAATCCAAATATTCAAGTCTTTCTTCCCGAGGAAGAACCTCAGCGGTCTAACCTCGCTCGTGCTCTTTCTGTGTTTTTTGTCGAACACGTGCATGCGCGTATGGAAGAGGCGGATCAGCATGGGGGAATGTTGATATCAACTATCAACGGCATAGCTGTGGCTGAATACTGGATGGCTCGTTTTCTACTTGATGCAGGTTTTTCTCCGGGGGCAGTCGGTTTCAACGTTCGCCGAGGCATGCCTGCATTGTCAGTCGGGCGTGGCGACCCGCGCATCAACGCCTTGTCTTCTCGTGCATCCAATATCGAGTAATGTGTGCCTATGCCTGAAGGAGATACCATCTTTCGCTCTGCGCGTGCGCTGAATCGAGCGCTAGCGGGGCATGTTGTTACCAACTTCGACACTGGTTTGGCGAAGCTTGCTCGAGTGAACGACGATACCCCTATCGAAGGGCGGACCGTCGAACAGGTTGAATCACGCGGCAAATGGCTGCTTATGTTCTTCAGCGGAGACCTCATCCTTGTGACGCACATGCTTATGAGCGGGAGTTGGCACATATATCGCTCAGGTGAGCGTTGGCAACTCCCTAGAACCCGAATGCGTGTTGCCGTCAGCACCGAAGAGTGGCAGGCTGTGGCATTCAATGTCCCCATCGCAGAGTTTCACACTGCTCGCTCACTCGAGCGAAGTGATCAGCTTCCCAAGCTCGGCCCCGATATTCTTTCCAATGATTTCACCATCAAGGATGGTGTTGAACGGCTTGCACAGCGCGCCAATCAGACTCCCGAAGATGAGATTGGCGTAACACTGCTCAATCAACGAGTGATAGCTGGCCTCGGGAATGTCTACAAGAGCGAGGTTGCATTCGCAGCGCATGTACATCCATTTCGTGCGCTCCGAACGCTTTCGCGCAACGAAATGCAGCGGCTTGTGGAGATTGCACAGCGATACATGAGAGTAAACATTGTAGAAGGGAAAGGCGATGGGATCGTCACATACTCTGGGAACCGGCGTACTACACACGCAATGGATCGAGAAGAGAGGTTGTGGGTGTATGGACGTCACGGCCAGGAGTGCCGGCGCTGTGGCGCGTCTATCCTGCTGCGCAAACAGGGTTTGCAGGCTCGGGTGACGTATTGGTGTCCCGAGTGCCAGCCGTTTGTTGAGTGATATCTAACGTGGCTTGCTAAGTCGGCGATAGTAGTCTGCTACTGCTTCCTGATATCCGTCGGGAATAGATTGCGGTTTTCCTGACCGTGCCTCTCCTGTTGCTCCGTGATTGAGTAGTTCGATTTCCAGACGATTGATTGAGCTGAGCATCTCCTGATGCATTTGTTCCACGATGGCAGGATTACCCGGGAAACGCTTCGGGTCCAGGTCCTGCATCCGCCGCGTCAGATCACGCACCTCTTTTGAGAGATTGGGGTCGCCCTGGACCATCTGATTGAGCCGACCCAGTTCACTCAACTGCTGTTGGAAGGATTGCTCTGTGTCCCGAGGATTAGCAGTCGTGTCGGTTGGATGCTGTGGCATTATCCCTCGTGAGCCATATGTATTGTTGCCCGTATTGATGTTGTTCCATGCGGTGCCGGCGGCGTATCCTCCTCCGCCTCTGCGGATATCGCCACTATTGCTGCCATCGATGGAGCTTCCACTCGGTTGTTGCCCTGAGCCATTGCGGGAAAGCTGTTGCCCCGAGCGTTGTTGTCCCCGTCCTTGGCCGCCGCCTTGGATTCCGTCGGTTGCCTGATTTTGTTCGCTCGGATTTCGACCGTCTGAGTTTTGTTCGTTTTTGCCTGCTCGAGCCTGTGCTTGAGACCGTCCATTGCCAGTAGGTCCCGACATGGCCTGCAGTTGCTGGCGCAGTCGACGTACCTGGTCCAATGCAGCGTTTTGGTTGCTGGAATCGGAACCGGGTCGTTGGCCCGGCTGTTCGCGGCCAACACTCTTCTGGGCCTCGCGGAGTTGTTGGCTTAGTTTTTGCAATCCTTGAGCGATTTCCGTTTCGGTACCATTTGAGTTTGGATTAATACCGCGGCGGAGCCAGTCCGCTGTCCGCTGCACACGGTTATCGAGATCGGTCTCATCCATTTCGTTGAGCGCACGGCTTAGTTTCTGTGCTGTCTCGGGTTGGTTTGAAGCCATTGTGCGCGAGGATTCACGGATTTTTCCTTGTAGGTGGGAAAGATCATCTGAAAGCTGCTGTCTCTCCTGAGCCAACTGGTTGCGTTCGCGGATTCGTGACTCCATGCTCTCGCGATTCATCGGGTCCACTGCTGGCTGCGAAGCAAAACGATTGATTCGATCGGACTGGGCACGCTCTTCCTGTGCCATGCGATCAGCTTCCTGCGACATCGAACTGAGCTTAGAGGAAGCCATCAGTTGCTGGCTGGTTGACAGTAGATCCTTGGCTTGCTGCAAACTATCCGCAGCCTGACGCGCAGCCTCCGAGTTCTGCTGTTGACTGCCATTGCGCTTCATTGCGTCGCCTGCTTGCCTCAACCGGCTAAGCGCTTGTTGAACATGTTGATCCTGAGATCCGCCAGAAGAACTCGAACCGCTGCTTTGAGATGAATTACTGGAAGAGTTCTGCTGTTGTTGTTGGCCAGAGGATTTCTGAGAGCCGCTCTGTGCACCTGACTGTTGCGAGCCGTTTTGTTGATCGTTCTGCGCTAGCTGCTCCATCTGGCGTTGTAGCTGTTCGGCTTCGCGACGTAACATCTCCTGTTGCCATCGTTCCTGGAAGCTTTGCTGTGGATTCTTTTGTTGCTTTGCAATCTCTTCCTGCCGTTTCGCTAGTGCATCGAGTTTTGCCAGCACATCATCGATCTCTTTTTGTCGCTGATCACCGGGAGAGGTATTTTGGGCTGTCTCGTATTGATTCTTTTCTGTATCGAGCTCGAGATCGAAAAGGCTTGCAAGGTCGCGTCCCGCAGAGTTGCCTCCGCCTCCGCCACCACCCTGTTGGCTAAACGCTACCTGAATCTTCCGAAATGTCGCTTCGGCGCGTAACAGGGCCTGCAGAGCCTTCTGTTCAAGTGGCAGAGCATCCTTCCACTGCATGCCCTTGAGCTTGTCGGCAGAGGGAGCCATTGCTTCAGCCGCCTGTTGCATATCCTTTTGGAATCCGTTGAATTCTTCGTTTGCGGAAGAGAGATCGCGACTCCCCATTCGTGCAGATAGAGCCATGACCTGATCGCGCAACTTGGTCTGGGCGTCAGCGAGGAACTGGCCAATAGATACAGCATCTTTTGCGGTGGCACTTTTGTCGTTGTGCTGCTTCCATGTGGCGGCGATAAGTTCCTTCTCGCGCTTAGACATGTCGGTCTGATTGTTCTGCCCGCCTCCGCCCCCGCCCCCGCCGCCACCGCTCTGCTGTGACTGAGAGAATTCCCGTTCAAACGGGTCGACCTGTAGGAAGTTTATGTTGGTGCGGCTCTCGGCGTTCCCATCCTTGGCTGTCGCATACATACTCACCAGGTCGCCAGGCACGAGTTTGAACTCTTCAAGTCGCAATGTGTGTGTGCCATCTACATTTTTTGCGCCTTGGACCTTGAGCATATCGATGTCGTGGTCAGCCCCGCCATTTACTGAATAATGAAGATGCACATCGCGGAGCCCAAATTCATCCGATCCTTGAACGCCAATCGTCACCTCTTCAATGGGAGAAGCTCGATAGTCACCTCCCGGACGAGAGATACTTACTTGAGGAGGCTCCGCTTTATCGGTTGCTATGAAATAGTCCTCCGAGAGTCGAACGGGTTGGCCTTGATCTATACCAGCGACATGGTATGCGCCATCCTTATCCATGTGGATGGTTCCTATGTATTTGTTTGGACCTGCAGCGGACAGCGTGATTGTTTTTTCGTTGCCGAGAGAGAGCCGCCCGCTTGCAAGGGGCTTATCCATCTCAAGCTCAACTCGAGCATCTGTGCCTTCAATCGCACGAAGATCCCCGGTCTGCTCCTGAGTCACAGGTCTCATGCCCGTCCACTTCGGATATTGATAGGTGACCTGAATCTTTTTAACCGAGGGCAGATCGGCTACACGAATGTTGTAACGCTGTGAAGTCAACGGACCGGCTGTTACGTAGTATTCGACGTTCTCTGGTAACCCAGCGAGCACGAATTGATAGCTCGCTTCGCCTGTGCCAGGTTGCTGCTGCATTGCGACCGGTTCCCATCCCTTGGCGCTCTGGTAGTGTGCAAATATCTGGACTTTGTCTGGATGCAGGCCGGAAACATGCGCTGTAATCAGTTGGTCGCTATGCCGGCGAACTGTGATATCTCCCGGCGTAACGTTCATACTGTAGAGGGGCGCCTCGTTCTTGTGTTCTCCAATCCAGAGGAGCGAAGCACCGTATCCCATATATCCAGGTCTTGCCGTGACCATCCAGATCAAAGTGGCTACGCATCCGAGCCCTACGCCAGCCATCACTAGCAGACGGCTACCTGGCGCTAAGGAAGAAGGCGAGATCTGTTGAGAATGGGAGAGGGTATCGGCAGCAAGCAACTCGAGAAAAGGATCGCTGCGGCTCTGTTGTTGTTCGTGGAAAGTGGTGAGTCGTTGTTCGAACTCGGGATAGATAGCCTCAGCCTTACGTACGGCGCGTGCCGTCGTGAGACGAATTAACGGCCAGACGATACCTATGGTTGCGACAACGGCCAAAGAGAAAAGAAGGCCTAACCTGGCCCCCCTTACGCCGGTTGCCGGGAAGGCATAGTGATTAAGAATCAGGACAAGGATGATCGTTGTTGCCAATGCTGTGAAGGTAAGTACGGCGGTGCCAAATACCCAGGTATGGAGCCGGAGCCTGCCGAGCAGCCGCGATATGTAGGAGTTGAGCTCAGTCTGCTTGCTCATATTTCCTCCCGATCTGTCTTGAGGTAGCGGGTTGAAAAGAACGCCTCAGTGACGGCTACAGCCAATGCAAGCAGCATAAAGTACCACCACAGACTTAGGGGCTGATATTTGATCTCTGCAGTCACGTCTTTCGGCCCAAAAGCTTGGTCGGTGTTGCTTCCCGTCCATAAACTGCGCATTTCAGGTGTGATAGGCGTCAGATCTGATTCTCGTCTGTCAGGATTGACCCCAACCATAGCGTCGCGTCCATTTGCAAAACGGATTTGGTAAAACCCCGCACGTGCAAGACGGAGAGTTTGAGCCGTCCGGGCTTCGTTCAAGGAAAGAGGCCGGGTTCCCTCAGGATCAATGACCTCGACAGTAGCCGCCTTGTCTGAAGTTGCCGGCGACGAGCGGAGTTGCACAAACGAATCGACGATCTTCGCGCCGCTTAGCTCCCCACTTCCCGAGAGGTACTTTGCAGCCTTATCGACAAATGCGACGAAGACAGGTTGCAAGGGAAGATCGTTGGTGACGCCATCAAAACCAGATGTGAAGAGAAGAACGTGACCTTCACCCACTCGCCGTTCGAGTACTAGCGGTGTGCCGTTATACAGGCTTGCAGCCACGCGTGCTCCCGCGGGGTCGACCGATATAGCGTACCAGATCCTCGTCCCCGACCAGCCACCGTTTTCTCGCCCCGGCTGTTGCTGCTCAAGCACAGGGAAAGTGAAGTCGACCTGCCCGACGGAGGCCGCTCCAGACGCAGCAAAGCTTTGAACTCCCTGGATAGATCCGTTCCATAGAGGAATTTTTACCTGACGTTCCGCATTGAGGCCCAGCGTGATCAGTACATTTCCACCTCTGGATACATATTGCTCTAATGTGTGCTGGAAGATGGACGGAAGTTTGGTTGCGTCAGCCAGTACTGTGAATGCGAATTTCGTCGGATCGATATCGGTAGCCTGTTCGGCATTAATCGGCTGAAGAATATAGGCTCCCCGAGAGGCCGCATTGAGAGCGGCAGCGAAGTAAGTTACAGAGCGCTGATCTGTGGCGCTATGAACAAACAAAACCCTCTGAGGATCCGTGCGCCGGATGACGAAGCGAGCCGCGTTGTCCGCAGGAAGAGCATCATCGCCGTCAACCCGTATTTCGCATCGATTGAACCCGTATTCGACGGAAATAGGCGAAAATTCAACCGGCATGCGTCCGTTTGAAGCAACCTTCAACTTTTTGTTTGAAACAACATTCCCGTTTACGATCAATGAGACGGTCTTTTCCGTTTTGGGAGTTGCAAAACCAGTAAGAATGGCTTTAACTCTTGATACTGCCGGATCGTTGGGATCTGTAAGATCTGTCGGCGCCGTGAGGCCTTCGACTGTCCAGTTTGGCGCTGCTGAATCTTTCGTGACAGAGTGAAGCGTCAGCTTCACTGCAGACGGCAGGACTGCTTCGGAAAAGTTGTCGGGCATCGCCGTACGTTGAGCATCGCTGAAGAGATGGAGTTCCATCGGTCCAGGGTTTGACTCGGCTAGAGTGCGAATAGACCGGGTCAGATCGGCAAAGCTCGCGTGGCCGTCGCCTGCATGAATGTTGTCGATCGCGGTTTTAAGTTGATTTATGTCCTGTGTGGGCTCGGTCAGTATTTGCGACTGACCACCGAGAGCGATCACCTGCGCGCGCTGTGAACGGGGCTTGGAAGCTAAGAGTTGTATAGCTTGTGTCTTAGCATCAGCAAAATGGGTTCCGGACCGCATGCTAAATGAGTTGTCGAGAACGATCAGCAGGAGGCTTTGATCAGCGTCGGCGCGACGACGGAGAAATGGATTTGCAAAGGCCAGAACAACCAACAACACGATTAACAAGCGCAGAGCAAATAGAAACATGTAACGCAAACGCCTGTGCTTGGTGGAGCTTTGAGTTCCTCGCTCGAAAAACATAAGCGAGCTTACGGGACGCGGCGTAGAGACGTGTTTGCGAAGCAGATGGACAAAAATGGGCACGCCGAGCATCACGATTCCGGCTAAGAACCATGGCGCTAGAAATCCCATTACGCACCTGCCCTTCTAAGGGTGAGATATTCGCGTAACACAGCATCCAAAGGTTGGTCTGTGCGAACCAATTCATATTCAAGGCCAGCCGATTGCGCCTTGGAGCGAATAGTAGCGATGTGATCCTGAATCTTCTCGCGATAGGTCGAGTTAACATACTCTGGAATGACTTCGATCTTTTGATCGGACTCAAGGTCTACTAGAATTGCGGGCGCTCTCAATTTTGGCTGTACCTCTTCAGGGTCAAGTACATGAAAGAGAACCACGTCGTTTCCTTTGTAACGAAGAGATTCGAGGGCCCGTACAATTGATTCCGGTTCCTCATAAAAATCAGAGATCACGATGATGATTCCACGTCGATGTAGCAGGCTCTGAAAGTGTCGAAGGGGCTTTGAGAAGTCTGTGCGGCTTCTGGGCTCGGCGCGATCAAGCGTCGCAAAGAGACGGGACAGCTGTCCTTGCCGAGTCGAGGGTTGAACATAATCGCGAACTTCGTCATCAAATACGATGACACCAGCAGCATCACGCTGATTCCGAATCGCCAGATAAAAAAGAGAAGCAGCAATGTAGCGTGCGTAGTCTGCTTTCGTCGGCCGACGCGATCCATACTGCATCGAGTTGCTGGCATCGAGCAGGATTGTAAGCTGGCTATTTGTGTCCCCTTCGTATCGTTTTAAATAGCAGCGCTCAGTTCGGGCGTAGAGGTTCCAGTCAACGTGGCGCAGGTCATCACCCTGTACATACGGTCGATACTCAGCGAACTCCTGACTGAAGCCGAAATCAGGTGACCGGTGTAGCCCTGATACAAATCCATCGACAACCGTCTTTGCAACGAGGTCGAGGGAAGAGATGCTTGCCAAAACCGCGGGATCAAGGAAGCGCTGCATCAGCTCTCCTTTGGAGGTGGCATGTGAGCAATGAGTCTTTGTAAAATCTCATCGCTGTCGATGCGTTCAGACTCAGCGTGAAAGTTCAGTAGAATTCGGTGACGTAGTACCGGAACAGCAAGTGAAGTGATGTCTTCGTAAGTTACGTGATAGCGCTTCCGTGAAAGTGCGCGTGCTTTTGCGGCGAGAACAATGAACTGTGCCGCACGAACGCTGGCGCCATAGTTGACATACTTCTTCACAAATTCAGGAGCGTTATCGCTTTTATTTCGTGTAGAACGAACAAGGTTGATAACGTAACGTGCTACAGAATCTGCAATTGGAACCATTCTGACCAGGTTCTGAAAATCAAGTAGTTCTTCCGCTGAGGTTACTGGGTCCACGGTCGCCTGATGTGTGGTAGTCGTCAGGTTGAGGACCTTCAACTCCTCTTCAGGCCGGAGGTAATCGAGTATCGCGTTAAAGAGAAAGCGATCCAACTGTGCCTCTGGCAGCGGATACGTACCCTCGAGCTCGATTGGATTCTGAGTGGCCAGCACAAAAAACGGAGCTGGCAGAGAATAGGCTTTCCCTCTGACAGTGCACGAGTGTTCCTGCATTGCTTCCAGCAAGGCCGACTGGGTCTTCGGCGGGGTACGGTTGATCTCGTCGGCGAGAAGGATGTTGCCGAAGATCGGTCCAGGGACAAAGGTCCACTTGCGATGGCCTGTTGCTAAATCTTCCTCAATGATGTCGGTTCCTGTGATGTCGGAAGGCATTAGGTCGGGTGTGAACTGGATGCGGCGGAATTCCAAGCCAAGTGCCTGAGCGATCGTTCGAACCATTAGCGTTTTGGCTGTGCCGGGCATACCGGTCAACAGGCAGTGGCCTCCGACAAAGAGCGCAATCAGGACCTGATCGAGCACCTCGTCTTGACCGACAATCACCTGGCGAACCTGCTGGACGATACTTTCCCGTACGGAGTGAAAACGGTCCACACTTTGCTGGAGTTGTACTGAATCCGAATTGATATCGGCAAAAGTAGCCATCAGGTGATCCTCACTATTTTTCAGATGTTTGATGCAACTCCAATAACAATTTCTGTGCCGGCGCGTAACCTGGGGCAACCTCAAGCGCAGCCAAAATACTTTCTTCAGCTTCAGCTTTGCGTCCGTCAGCGAGAAGCGCCTTAGCTAGCAGATACTCCGTTCCGGCCTTGTCTACAGGATGCGACGCAACCGCCGAGGAATACTCACGAGCAGACTGGGTATACGTTTTTTGTTCATACAGCAGGTCTCCAAGGTGTCGATGGAGGTCTGCATCATTGACCGGGTAGATGTAATTGATCTTTGAGAGCGCCTCGATTGCTCCAACTCGATCGCCGGTCTGTTCATCAATCACAGCAAGACGTTTAAGCACATACGGACTTTCACCACCGGCATGCTTGTAGGCTGTAAGAATTTCGGCTTCTGACTTTGCGTTGTTTTTAGCGCGATATGCTTCGGCGAGAAACTCATAGACGCTGCTTTCCCCAACGTATTGCGGATAAAGAGCGAGAGCAGCGCCACCGTCTTTGATCACCGCATCCCATTGTTTGTCACGAGAATCTGCAGCGACTAATTTCAGTTTTTCGCGCCATTCGTCGAAGTGAGACGCTTGTGGGCCATATTTCTTATCAATCCAAACCAGATATTGCTTATCGAACTCTTCAGGCTCGAGACCGAGGTCGTTTTTGACCACATCTCGTGTGGTCTGCGAATTCGCGTAGGAGTGAACGATCTCAAGCAGCTTTGGTTCGCCCCATCGCTCTTTTACAAAGTCGCAGATACTTCCAGCCTGGAAGTATGAGACGACAACCTGCGAAGAATACTCGGGATAGACGAATCCCCGATCAAGTTTGAGGATAGGCAGCAGTTTCTTCTCGCGGATTGCGATCAAAACCTCAGGTGTAGCGCGATTGCTCCATTCAGCGGAACGCTCGCCCTCCTCGTGGACAGCTAGCCCTTCGGTGAACCAACGCGGAACGCGATTCTTCGTCGCAGTCAATACATAGGCATGGCTCATCTCATGCCACAGAGTAGCTCCCCAGTTGAAGTCTCCGGGTTTGCGCGCCGACGGACTGTCGATAGCGATGACCTCGCCAAACGTTACGCCCAGAGCCCCTAACCCAGGCATTCCCATTGTTCGCACGGCAAAGTCTTCGTGATCCGGATAGACCTCTACTTGCGCAGGGACGGAAAGCTTCATCGCATACTTGCGGTCATAGGTCGCGATGATCTGGTGGAGTTCGTTCTGAAAGTAGGGGCGAAGAAGATCGGCCTCGTTCTTCTTCAGGATCAGGATGGTGGAATCATCGCGAATCGTTATGTAGTTCTTATAGCTGTCGAGCAAGCGCAGGCTGTTGACCGTGGCGGCGTCACGGTAGCCGTTGTTGTAGCTCAGTTCTAGTTCCTTTTGGGCCTCCTGTTGCTGCCCCAGCCTCATGAGAGCGATCCCTAAATCCGAGTGCGCCGCCCAAAACTGCGGATCAACTGCGACAGCTTTGCGATAGTAGGTGACGGCGTCGGCTTGTCTATAGTGAAGCTCAAGCTGATGAGCTATATGGGTATACGCCAATCCGTAGTGAGGATTGATGGAATTTACTTTTGCGATCCACGTTTCGGGAGAGCGTTCGCTAATCAGCTCGAGTGCTGCCCGTACAGACATTGCGTCTAACGCATCGCGCTCAATTGTGAGAGCCTCATCAGCTTCTGCGGCTGCCAGATCCCGTTCATCATTTTCGAGTGCGATGCTTGCTGCCAATTCGTGAACCTGAGCTCGTTTTGGGTCAAGCTCCATCGCCTTGCTCGTGTAGAACATCGCTTTGCCATCAAAGCTGTCTGTAGAGATGATTGCGAGGCCGATGTATGCATCAACGCTTGCAGAGTCTCGGGTCAACGCCTCGCGGAAGAGATCTGCAGCCTCCTTGTTATTAAATCGTTCATGCAGCAACATTCCCCAGCGAACTTTTACAGAAGCGCTGCTCGTCGGAGACTGATTAGCAAGCCGGAACTGTTCATTGGCGCGATCCCACTCTTGCATTCCCCAGAAACCTTCCGCGCGAACAGCTTCCTGATTGCTGTGTGTAAGTTGCTCGAAGCACGATTGCGCTTCATGCTCCCGCCCATGCTTGCGCATCTGCCAGCAATCAATGGGATTCGCGGCATCTGCAGCCGCTGTGCTTAGAAGCAGTAACGCAGGAAGATATGCGATTCGCATCACTTATCAAGCTCCTGTTGTACTCGTGCCAGTTCCAACAGCATGCTTGTGAGCTGTTTTTTGTAGTCCGCGGGATCCATCGCGGCTTTCTGATACTTCAGCGTGTCAATCTTTTGCTCCAAGTCCTCCTTCTTCTCTAAGAGAGTCCGTTTTGAAGGATCATTCGCAGCTTGCCTTGTACTGCCAATGCGAAGCAAAGTCAGGCTCGACATAAGCGCGCCCTGGCTTCCAGACGCCTCGCGCACGGGTTCCCCAGCCGTCGCATCTGTGAAGACAGCATGCTCTGTTGCGAGCCGTTTCTGAGATTCATAGAAGCTGGCTGTCTTCTTCGTTGCGTAAGTGAACGCCTCCAGTGCGCTAATGGAATCGCTCTTATCAGTATCTGCTGATGGATCCTGCAGGGCCTCTACCCAGTACCGAGCGAAGACCGTGGCATTTTTCTCGGTGCCGGATTTTGTAGCGGTAACGATCGCCCTGCCCGGATGCCTGAGGGGCTGTATTGCACCGCCACTTGCGCTCGAGGTGTCGACGACTAATTGCCGCCGAGCGCTAATGCGATTGCACATCTCTGCGATCTCTTCAGCACTCAGGTCTGGCCCGGGCAAGTTGAATTTATAGGTTGCTCCGTCGTAGGAGCCGTGGCCGATCAATATCAGGATGAAATCATCCTGCGACTGAGCAGACCGAGCCACAATAGACAGAGTTTCTTTTACTCGAGTGGAAGTAGCGTCTTGTCCTGCCAGAATGAAGCTATGGACGGTCGAGCCAGAACTCCTGAAGAGTTTGTCGAGATCCTTCGCCTCGGCGCTAAAGCGCTGCTCATAGTCGGGTTCTCCTCCAAGGCCTGAGACGACTACATAATAAGTATTTGCCCTTGCGTGCGTGGCTAAAGGTCCAAGAAATGCACAGAGGATCGCGATTTGCAGCATCGACAACCTAACCGCTGCGAGGTGTCGGGTCATACCACCCCCCACTTGCGCCGCAATAGCCACTGAGCGCACGACAGGCCCAGAATTAAGACAAACACTATTGGCAGATTCCAAAGGGGATTTGTCGTGCGGACCGATATACCCGCCTCGGAGTATGAGATGTTTCGCGGGAGATCCTTTACAGCGCTCGGTTCCCAAAAACGTCCACCGGTTTGTTCAGAGAGCCGTTGCAAGAACTTTCGGTTCTGACCTGTGTGAAAGTTCTCAGAGACACCGTCTTCACGTCGAAACGTGAGTGTGTCTCTTCCCGGCTCGTGTTTGGATCCCTCCTCGGTGGCTACGACCTCGGCAAGATAGGCGCCCGACTTCTCAGCATCCCACGTGACTCGATATTGACCTGGTATCTCCTGCGAAGGCGACAGGTCAATGAATGAGTTAGTACCGTGAGGCCCGACGATATGTGCGGTTACATGCGCATTGAGTGCAGGCTGAAACTGAGGATCACGAACTACGGCGGTTAGTTGGATATTTCCATTGTCCGCAAGCAGATGCGACGACACTGTGGCCCCAACGGTACTAGGCGAATCTGCGATAAGCCAACGAATGAGTTGCTGCCAAAAAAGATCGTGCGAGGGGTCACCTAACATCTCGCTCATCTGCCAGCGCCACGTTCCGCCAGTTGCGAGAATTGCTGTCCGGCCATGCCCGTAGTTTTGGGTAACCAGTAATGGCAACGAGCGTTTACCCGCCTTCATCTCGGCTAGCACAGTGGCGCCCGGCTTTGGTGAGCCTGTATCTTGATAGTCCGCAAGATAAGTGAGTTTCTTCCATCGCTCCACATTTTTCGCAGGGTCATCAAGAAGCCGTGTGATTGGTGAATCTGCGCCAGCTGTTGTCAATTGGACGGTCGCAGCGTTGCGATGAAAGCTATTGTGACCAGTGGGCAAAAACGTAGGAAGGAGTTCATTGATGCTGGACGTGCCCCATCCGCCGTCGCCTAAAGACTGTCTTCCACCGAGGAAGAGAAGCCCGCCTCCTCGTCGGTCAACGTATTCACGCAAAAGCTCCCGCTGCAAGGGAGAGAAGTAGTCTGCGTCAACAGAGCCAATGATGATGCCTGAATATCCGAACAGATCTTCAGGGCGGGTAGGGAAGCCATCGGCAAGCTCCGCAGGGTCATTGATGCCTTGGCGATAGATTTTGTTCTCGCTGGTTCTCAGCATGGACACAAGTTGTATCGTCGGATCGTCTTCTTCTGCGCGGCGAATAAACTTGAACTCCCAACGCGGCTCTCCTTCCACGTACAAAACACGACGCTTAGTGTTGTTCACCAGGACAGAGCGGGTCATGGTGTTGTTCTTCAGGTTCTCTTCGCCAGTCAACGGCTCGACTGCGAAAGTGAGATCGCGTGCTCCCGGTGTGCCGGCGGAGAAGTACAACACTTCAGTTTGAATCACGCCGTCGGGAGATAGTTTGATCTCTCGGCTTGAGAGGGTTTTGCCGCCGTCCTTGGCTGAGATTCGTGCTGTCTGGCCTACGAAACCGTGCTGTGTAAAGCTCAGTGCCGCAGACAGTCGAGAATTGATTACAGCTGCAGGCGGCACGCTAATGTTCTCCAATTCCACGTCGTGGGCGAGCTGTTCCTTTCCGAAGCCGATAGTATGAACCGGCAATCTTCGATTTCTGAGCTCCTGTAACGTGTCCGGCGCGACGCCAGATTCACTTAATTCCGCGGAGTTCTGTGCGCCATCACTCAACAAGAGAACCGCACCAATTGGAAGGTCTGTAGTGTCTTCGGCAAGCCTTTTCAGCCCATTATTGATGTTTGTCGCGGGGTCCTGCGCTTGCAGGTCATGCACGCTATTGATCTGCGTTATTGAGGAGGCCAGCTTGTAGATGCGAACCTGAAATCGCTTCTGGATTTCGCGCACAAGATCGTTCTCAAGAAGATTGATTGCCGCCGACTCACGTGTCCTTCCATCACTGTCCGCGGCGGCCATGCTACGCGAATTGTCAATGACGATGGCGATGATGTTTTGCTGCGAGGAAAGAGCTGCAACGCTCATCGCAGGCTGCCACAGCAAAAGCAGGATCAAGGCCACGAGTGCGGATTGGACAGCCCATAACATCCATATTCTCCAGCTTCTTAGCTTCGGTCCTACCGCAGTCAACTCTCGATAGATCACCAATGCGAGTGCAGAGGCAAACGCCAGTATTAGCAGAGCCAGTAACCATACCGGCCAGGCAAAAAGAAAGACGAGGCGACCCTTCGTGAACACTGCACTTGGATATTTGAAGAGAAACTCAAACATGCATGGAGACCTGGAACGTATAAGTTCGACGTGCTAATGAGTCATGCCATAGATGATGTAATCGAGTCCGACGCGAAAAGCCATTGAGGCAAATACTTCAGGGTAGTCAGGATCATCCGCCCACTCCCAGGCGTCGCCAAGATGCATGTTGTGGCAGATGGCCACGATGATCCTTCCATTGTGATCGCGAATGGCGCGCCACTTGGGTTGATAGCCGTCCTTTTCATACGTTCGCCGGGTCCGAACGTAGTGCTCTCCGGGAATCTGCATCTTATCGTCAACGTCGTACAGTGTGTGAAAGATCTCGTCTCCGCTCTGCAGATCTTCCACTGGATAATCGGGAAGCACCTGACGCATCCCGTTCATGAAGCTTTCCCAGTCCTCCGTTCCATGAAAGTCATCCACCATCAAAAAACCTCCTTTTAGCAGATACTCCCGTAGCCTCTGCGCCTCCTTATCGCTGAAGGACCACATCTCTACCTGCACCGCATAGATCCAAGGGAAGTTGAAGATCTCATCAGAGTCGAGTGTCACCACCTGTTCGGTAGGCCGGCCATCAATGCGGGTCAACCGGTGCATTGCGATCAGGAACTGGCGGTCAGCCTTTGGATAGTCTCTCGACCAGGCGTTTCTGCGCCAGTAGCCATATCCGCCAAAGCTACCCGAGGCCTGAAGATTCGCGGAATAGGCGAGTCGTGACCAGTAAAACTCCGCTTTGACGTTGGTAAGGGCGTCATCATTGCCAAAGCCAAAATCGGCAATCCGCTGGAACGCCCGCAGTCCTACGCAGCTGACTGCTGCGACGACCGATGCGACCGCGACCCGTGAGAGTTTCATCAGAACCTCCAGATGAGGTGGCGTGATGAGGAAAATACCAGAACTGCCTCGTACTCTGTCTAATAGACAAGTAGACGAACCAGGGTGAGATTCGTAGCACCCGACTCGTGATTTCAGATAGTCTTTGCGACAAACCGCTATTGGAAAGAGTACACGGGGGCAATAAGTTGATGACGCGACGCGACGTTTTGAGGTTCACAGCCCTTGGGCTGGCTCGAGTTGGAATCACCCCGTTTCCGCTATCCGGCCAGTCCGCACCGGTCGTTCCACCTGCGGGCAAAGTTGACTATACCCTTCGTATCGCGCCAGTTACCGTCGAGCTCGACCGGTCTCGAATTGTCTCTACGATCGGTTACAACGGGACGGCTCCCGGCCCTGTGCTCAGGATGCGGGAAGGAAAGCGGGTGACGGTTGAAGTCATCAACGATACCGATACTCCCGAGTTGGTCCATTGGCACGGAATGCTGATTCCTCCTGAGGTCGATGGAACGGAAGAAGAAGGCTCGCCTTATGTACCGCCTCACGGCAGGAAGCGGTTCGAGTTGACTCCAAGTCCTGCCGGGGTTCGCTGGTATCACTCCCACGCCATGGCGATGGACGATCTGCATAAGGGCTCGTTCACAGGTCAGTTTGGGTTTCTTTATGTGGAAGGTGCCAGCGACCCGGGACACTACGATCAGGAACACTTTCTTGCCCTTAGAGATTGGGAGCCGTTTTTTACCTCCACAATGGAGGACGACGATGACGATACGCACAACGATCCCATCCTTGAGAAGCCCGCGACAATTAATACTGACCCAAATGGACTTGAAGTAGGTTCCATGACCTACTCCATTAACGACAAAAGCCTTGGTTTCGGAGAGCCCATTCGGGTTCGCGAAGGACAGCGGCTGCTACTTCATTTCCTGAACGCCAGCGCTATTGAGAATCGGCGCATCGCGCTGGCGGGACACAAAATGAAGGTTATCGCAATGGATGGTAATCCTGTCCCTAAACCCCAAATGGTCGATTCGCTTTTCCTCGGAGCAGGAGAACGAGCGGATGTAATGGTCGAGATGACAAACCCGGGGATATGGATCCTCGGCGGCACCGAAAAGATGGTCCGAGAAGCAGGTCTAGGCGTTGTGGTCGAGTACGCGGGGCAACACCGTCAGCCCCAGTGGGTCGTACCTCCGCGTCGGCCCTGGGACTACACCATCTTTGGTAACGAAACCTCTACGTCCCCGCCACCAGCGAAGACGATCGAAATGATCTTCGAAAAGATTCCAGGCGGCTCTGGCAAGTTCAACACCTGGCTGATCAATGGCAAACCCTATCCACACGAACGCGAGTTCGTACTTGAAAAGGGTGTGCGGTACCGATTGATTATGCGAAATCGCACCGACGACGCACATCCGATGCACCTTCATCGACATTTATGGGAGCTGGTGGAAATCAATGGAAAGAAGACCGGCGGTCTAGTTAAGGACACAGTCGTTGTTCCGTATTACGGGCGTGCCACGGTTGACTTCACAGCGGACCAACCTGGACTGTCTCTCTTCCACTGCCACCTGCAGCAACATATGGACTATGGCTTCAAAGCGCTTTTTCGTTATGCCTGATTCTGACTCTGGTGGCACGACTCGCCCCTATCCCCGCCCAATTATGGCCGAAGAAAGGGGTGCATTCGCCACCGCAGAACTACCCCGAGGGCCTCCGGGCATGTTATTCAACTAATTTGGGCCCCGGCGGGATTCGAACCCGTATTATCGCCGTGAAAGGGCACCAAGGTGAGGTAACTCATTGACTGTAAAGGGAACGGGTGGCCCCTCAGTCCCTCAAAAACCCTCATATGTGCCATAGAGCGCAGTAAAGACAACGTAGCGATCTCGGTGCGAGAAACGCGGATCATTGTTAGTTGGGGATGCATGAGCTACTGAGTTCGATGTCGTCGAAGCCGACGGCTCAGGCGGCGGCAACGTGACCGAACGATGAACGAATTACTGTCCAACACTGACAGTCATCCGGATCAGATCTAAGGGGATCGCTGATCGATGCATGCATTGGAGCGTACTACAACTGGATCGATCAACAAAGGCCGCCAGGAGCTGACCATTACTCATTTACTGCATGGTTCGAGGGCAGTACTCAAGCAGTTGCGATAGGGCCATCGTCTGCCCGTGGAGCTTCATCGAACTCTGCTACCAAACTAGAAGAGCTTGTCTCCTCAGCAGTCAGATAGCTCTTCTAGCGAAGAACGAACGCGTACAAAGTGTCGCCCGCTGCAGCCACGATGTATTGCAGCCCGTCGAGCTCGTACGTGATCGGGCCGTTGGTCACGATATTGCCTAAGCCCGCATGCCACAGAATCGCACCAGTCGTTGCGTTGAATGTCACCAGGTTCGTCGTCGTGTCACCGGTAAAGAGCAGGTTGCCCGCGGTGGTTAAAATTCCCGAACGGCCGCCGGAGTGGGGCCACTCGTGATTCCAGCGCACCTTTCCGGTCTTATAGTCCATTGCGCGAAGCGAGGCTCGCGTCCACCCTCCGCGATCGTTCCCGGCCCACCCCTCAGGCTTCTTGTTGTTGTCGTAGATGTAGTAGACGCTGTAAGCATCATAGGCCGGAACGTAAAACAGACCAGTCTTGGGGCTGAAGCTCGGAGGGTACCAGTTGGCGGCGCCCGCCTGGTTGGGCGCGACGAGCGCGCCATTCGGCTGGGCCATCTTCGCGGGGTTTGGAATCGGCGAGCCCTTCTCATCCACACCGAGTGTCCAATTCTGTTTTGCAAAGGGTGTACTCAACAACGCCTTCCCATTCGCGCGATCCAGCAGGAAGTACCATCCATTGCGGCTGGCCTGCGCCAGCAGCTTGCGCTTCTGACCGGCCATGGTACCGTCAATCAGTACCGGTGTTTGTACAGCATCCCAGTCGTGCGTGTCATGCGGATTTGGTTGGAAATACCAGACTAGCTTGCCGGTGTCCGGGTTCAGCGCGCAGATGGTCGACGTATACAGATTCGCCCCGTGCCGTGCCGCGCCATTGATGACAGGCTGTGCGTTGCCAGTGCCGAAATAATAAAGGTTAAGTTCCGGGTCGTAGGTTCCAGGGACCCAGGTCATACCGCCTCCATGCAGCATGGCCTCGTCGTTAGGCCATGTCTTGGCTTCCGGTTCGCCGGGATTCGGATGCGTGTACCAGCGCCATTGCAATGCCCCTGTCTCTGGATCGTGCGCTTCAATGTAGCCGGGTATATCGAAGTCATCGCCGCTGACGCCGACCATTACATGGTTCTTCACAATGACCGGAGCGACGCTGCCGAAGTAAAACTGATCCGGGTTGCCGATGGATGCGTGCCACTTCTCCTTGCCGGTGGCGATATCGATCGCAACCAAGTTGCAGTCCTCCGTCTCGAAGTACAACGTATTGTCCTTAACGGCCGCTCCGCGATTGCCGATTGACTCACCACCCTTGCTGGCCCAGTCGAACTGCCACAGCTTTCTTCCTGTGCGCGCATCCACCGCCCATACATGACTCGGCACCGTGAAGTACAAAAAACCGTTTACCTCCAGCGGCGTTGCAGAGATGCGCCTACCACCGCCCGTGGTGGTTTCCACGCGGAAGCTCCAGGCAAGCGACAGCCGGTTTACCGTGGCGGTATTGATCTTCGTTAGCGGGCTGAAGCGGCGGCCCGAGTAGTCGCCATTATAAGTAGGCCAGCTATCCGTCAGCTTCGCAGAATCAGGCTGAGCCTGTGCTTGGGCTGCAACCGGGGAAAGAGACAGCGCGATGAGCGATGCAATCAGTGACTTCATTTTAGGGTCGCCAGATACGTCGTCAGGTTATGGATATCTGCATCGGTGTACTTGTCCAGAAGCTCAACATGCGCAACATAGGGATCGGCCGTAGTGACCTTGATTCCTGGAACGCGGTTAAAGGAGCGGGACTTCCCGGACTTCTCTCGCAGAGAGACGGTGAAGTCGTCGATGGAGACGAGATCGCCCGCGTAACTTTTGCCTGAAGCTAACGTTACTGTGATCTGCACCTTGCGGCGGAGGAACAGCCCGAAGCTCGGGAAGAGAAACTTCTGTTGCAATCCTGCCACCGAGTAACGTTTTGCGACGCCGGCAAGGTCGCCGCTTACTGAATGACATTTACTGCATCCCCCAGTGCCGTTGAAGTACGCCTCGCCTGCCTTTGCGTCACCGCTCAATAGATTCGTCGGCTGCGCGTTGTAACCGCTTCGCAAAATGCCATTGATGCTTGCGGTGAGGAACTGCGAGAGGTCAGCGAGTTCCTTCTCGCTGAATTTGAAGCCGTGCTTCTGGCCAGCGGCCAGCAGCGGTCCAAGCTCCTTGCCATACAACATTTCGCGGCGGTCGTGCAGTACTGCCAGCGAACGAAGCAGATCGGGCGCCATAGCCGTGCCGCGCGCATCGTCTCCATGGCAGCGTTCGCAGTTGCTATGGTAGATACTCGATCCTCGCTCAGCGGAGGCCGGATCTACCGCAGAGTGTGGAAACTGGGCGTGCAGAGGAGCAGCCCAAAGGCAAAGCAACCATGCTGCCCGTGTAAAGCTAAGAGATAAGTCATTCACTGGTACTCCTCGGTTGATGTCGCTATCGAGCGGCACGCGCCATGTAATCGCATACATCCCCGTGCTCCACATTCCCTTATACTTGCTCGGCTGCATAGGAGACACGATGAATCGCCGTCAATTCCATAAAACATCAATGGCAGCATCCCTGATGTCCTTCCTGCCTTCGAGTTCATTCACTGCTGCGGCACTCCCGGAGAACGAGGGCCACAAATTCTCCATCATGTTATGGACTCTGCCCAAAAGCCTGACCTTCGAGCAGCAGCTGGAGCTCGCTTCCGCCGCTGGCTTTAACGGCGTCGAGGTTGGCCGGGAGTACGAGAAGTGGACACCGGAGGACTGGAAGAGGAACTTGGCCAAGCTGCATGCGCTTGGCCTCGAGGTGGATAGCGCCGTGCCTGGCCGCAATGCCTTGGCAGATCACTCCAAACGGACCGCACTGCGGGACGATCTGATGAACGCCATCCCTGGAGCGAAAGAGTTGGGATGCAAACAGTTCATCTACACGGCCTTCACGCGAGTACCGGAACAGACGCCCGAGCAGCAGCGCGCGGCAATCGTCGACACGCTTAAGTACGCCGCGGATCTTCTCGAAAAGGACGGCATCGAGATCGTGCTCGAGCCGATCGACCTTCTGGAGCATAAGCAGGAAGCCGTAACAAGCGTCACCGAGGCCTTTGAGATTACGCGTGAAGTTGCGAGCCCGCGCATCAAGGTCCTTTACGACTTCTACCACGAGCAGCGTCAGGCCGGAAATTTGATCGAAAAGCTCGACAAGAATATCGCCAAGGTCGGCCTTGTGCATATTGCAGATGTGCCGGGCAGGCATCAGCCAGGCACGGGCGAGGTCAACTATGGGAACATCTACCGCAAGCTCGGTGAGCTGCACTATGACCGCTACATCTGCATGGAGTTTTCCCCGATTGGCGATCCAGTGACCGTCTTGAAGGCGGCGCGGCTCGAGGCTATCAGCGCGATGCAAAGTGTTCAGAAATAGCTGGATTTACCCTAGGAGTTAATCTAGTGGACGTATCCAGTTAACCGAAAGTTTTGACCTTAACTTGAGCGCCCTAGGGCTAATACAACCTCAGCGGCATAGCTCACGAGAAACATTGACAAGCGCAAAAAAAGCCAACTAAGGTTTAGTTAGATTTTGAGACGTCTCAGTTCGAATCGATATGTGATAACCCAAGTGGTTTGTTGTCTGCAGACTTTACGGGTAGTAGGAGTTAGAGTCGTCTCGTAAACAGAGGTTGGGAAATGAATCGGAGAAGTTTCGTTTCATCTGTCGGGGCCGTGGTCGCGAATCAACTGGCGGGCTCGTTGTTGCCGGCGCAGGTAAAGAAGCCGAGCGGTGGGGCGCAGCATAAACGGGCAGACTATACGCTGAGGATCGAACCTTGCACGATTGAGATATCGCCGGGAGTGAATATCAAGACGATTGCCTACAATGGGCAGGTCCCGGGGCCTATTTTGCGGCTGAGACATGGTGTTCCCGCGAACATCGATGTGCTGAACAAGACGGGCGATGCGGATTTGACTCATTGGCATGGTCTAGCGATTGATTCGTTGAACGATGGTGCGATGGAGGAGGGATCGCCGATGATTCCCGCAGGAGGACAGCGGCGATACTCGTTCACTCCTAAGCCTGCGGGTACGCGCTGGTACCACACGCATAACAGCGCAGGAACGAACCTTTCGGCGGGAACCTATACGGGACAGTTCGGCTTTCTGTTAGTTGAAGGAGATGGAGATCCGGGGCACTACGACCAAGAGGTGTTTCTTGCCGTACATCATTGGGAGCCTTCGTTTGTTCCGATGGTAGAGATGATGCAGGCCCAGTCAGCCAATAATCCGAAGAATCCGGGATCGGACGTCGGATATAAGTACGCGACGATCAACCAACACAGACTCGGCGCCGGGGAACCTTTACGCGTGAAGCAGGGGCAGCGCATACTAATGCGGATCCTGAATGCAAGCGCGACGGAGAACATTGTGATTGCGTTGCCGGGGCATAAGTTCAAAGTGCTGGCTATGGATGGCAATGCTGTGCCAACACCGAAGGAGGTACCGGTTCTGGCGATTGCGGCGGCGGAGAGGATCGATGCCCTTGTGGAGATGAATTCTCCCGGCGTGTGGGTGCTTGGGTCGACGCTGGAGCAGAGCAGGAAAATGGGGCTCGGCGTTGTTGTGGAATATGCTGGGCAGAAGGGAACTCCGTTGTGGAAGGACCCTGAGGATACATACTGGGACTACACACAGTTCGGGAGTGACAAGCCGGCGGCGAAGCCTGATGAGACGATACGGCTCATCTTCAACGATATTGGTCCCTCCAAGGTCGATCCGCGATTCGATGCATGGGCGATCAACAAGAAGTCGTGGCCCGATATTGATCCAATTCGAGTGACGGAGGGAAAACGCTACCGGCTTTCATTTCTGAATGCGAGCGGAGACCAGCATCCGATGCATCTGCACCGGCATTCGTTTGAGGTGACGCGTGTTGGGCATCAGGATGTGAGCGGCCTGATGAAGGACGTGATCAACGTGATGCCGTTGCAGACGGTGAATGTCGATTTTGTGGCTGACAACCCTGGGGATTCGCTGCTGCATTGCCATATGCAACTGCATATGGACTTTGGTTTTATGCAGTTGATCAAGTACGACTCCTGAGCGGAAACTCAAAGCCCGAGCGTCTCTCCTGTTAATATGATTCATCTGACGAGAGCCTCAGCTATTGTTCGAGCACAACGACACCCCATGGGCCGCCGCCGGTTTTAATCTTTCGGATGACACTGTTAGTTACAAGGTCGACGGCTGTTACGTCGTTCGATGGACCGTTGGCTGAGTAGAGGGTCTTGCCGTCGGGCGAGAGCGCGATTCCCCAAGGGCGTTGGCCAACCTCTACGGAGCCGAGGACTTTGTCGTTCGCGGTGTCGATCGTGAAGATCTGGTGGCCTCTACCGGTGCTGACGTAGAGACGGCTGGCGTCGGGCGAGAGAATGACAGACATGGGCTTGATGACGCCGGGTTTTCCGAGTTGAATGGTCTTGATGACTCTGTGTTTTTGGGTGTCAACGACGACTATCGTTCCGTCGTTTTCTGCGTTAATATAAGCGCGCTTTCCGTCGGGGGTGAATGCGATGGAACGAGGGCGATGTCCGACTTTGAAGGTAGCAAGGATTTTTTCGGCTGCGGGATCGAGTATGGCGATCTCGCTTGTCTCTTCCGACGTGACATAGACGAGTTTTCCGTCGGGCGTGACCTTCACGCCTTCGGGCTGGGATCCGATTTGTAGAGTCTTCGCGATGGAACCAGAGGCGATGTCGAGGATGCTTATCCCGGAGATGTCCTCGTTGGAGATGTATAGTTGGTTGCCGTCCTGGCTGATGTCGAAGTTTTCGGGGTCGGAGCCGCCGGGGATGGTTCGCGCGAGCTTCTTTGTGGCGACGTCGACTACACCGATTCCGTCGGCGCTTTTGTCTGCGGGTGGAAGCGTGCTTTCGTCGACGTCTGGGCCAGCGATGGGTGTTCCGCTCAGAGCGATGTAGAGCGTTTTGTGGTCGGGGCTAGGATGGATGCCGCGAGGCCGCTTTCCAAGGTGAACAGTCGCGATCACATTCCAGTTTCCGCTATCGATTACGGTGAGGTCCCCCGAAACTTCGTTGGTTACATATATCTTCGGGGCAGAGGATATGGCTGGAGGACGCCGTTCGGACTGAGGTTCCTTTTGTGTTTTGCAGCCGATGGAGAAAGCCGTGCAACCTAGCATGAGTGTGAGGCTCAAGGCACTGCGCATGAATTATTTCCCTTTGTAAGTGAAGTCAACGACTGCGTTTTGACCTGGATTTATGGTGATCTGTTGTTCGAGTGTGCCTAGTTTCTCGTGCCACACGGCGAGAGTGTACGTCCCGGGCGGAAGATTCGGGATATCGAAGGCGCCATCTTCCTTCGACACGGCGAAGTATGGGTGATCGAGAACGCCGATGTAGGCGTGCATCCAGCTGTGAATATTGCATTTGACAGGGATCATGATCTCGGGTTTCGCGAATTTGCGATTGAGAGGTGAATCGCCTGGTCCCTGGCTATGATTCCACTCGCGATTCAGGTGCGCCATGGGATGAATGTTATGCGTTATGGGATCGGAATTGACAACCTGAAAGGGCTGATTAGTTTGGAGACCGATGACGCGAGGATGAAACCAGCAGCCGCGCTGATCGATCACAACAGGTGTTTGCGGCACGGCAAAGTTCTTGCCTTCGAGTCCCTTTTCTATGTAGACGAATGCATTAGCGAGAGTGTTCCCGTGGCCGATGAGAAGGGATTCTTCGAATACGCGCTTGCCGTGATTAGCTTCAAAGCATGCCGGGTCCTCGCTCATATCGATTCGTTTCGGGGCTGGCTTCGCTCCGGTGTAATGAATCGTTCCCTTGATCGACGCAGCGGTTGCTGCATCTACTCTGAAGATCGCTGTGCGCGGCTGGGGTGGAGTGGTTTGCGGACCGCTCTGCGGCGATTTCTGAGAACATCCTGCGACAAGGAAGAGAGATCCGATAGAGCCGTAAAGGAAGAGAAGAGAGATTTTCATTGTGAGTATGTGCGCCTATCGTTTCTCGGGCGGACCAACGTTGGGAGAGATTTCGCCCGTAAGTGACTTGAGAAATTCGACCAGATCGCTGCGCTCCTGGCCGCCTAGATGGATGGTCTTCATCTCTTTGTCGAGATAGGGATTTGAATTGCCGCCTCCGGCATAGAAATCGACGACCTGGCGAAGGGTCTGCAGGCTACCATCGTGCATATAGGGAGCGGTGTTTGCGACATTGCGCAACGTTGGCGTCTTGAAGGCTCCTTTGTCGGTTTCGACCTTCGTTTCGTGATAACGTCCGACGTCGGCGAAGGCACCATCATCGCCGACACCTATTCCGGTATTGTGAAATTTGCCGTCGGTGAAGAGTGCGAACTGGGGGCTGAGAGTATGACAGGCGGCGCAGTTTCCTTTCTGGGGATTAATGA
>Ga0157374_10000388_pt1 | contig 40353 bp, 32 predicted proteins | sample M25metaG_FD_115308 | JGI IMG/M metagenome (GOLD analysis project Ga0157374, IMG submission 115308) | Miscanthus rhizosphere microbial communities from Kellogg Biological Station, Michigan, USA - M2-5 metaG | ecosystem: Host-associated > Plants > Roots > Rhizosphere > Soil | place: USA: Michigan...
AGGGTCTCGATCCCACGCCGAACTCGCCTCGCCGTTTCGGTCCTCCTGCTCATGACCAGCGGGGCAAATACAAAATCACCGGCCGCCTGGGCTCTAGCCGCGGGCTGGGCGCGGTCGCCGAATTCAAACTCTTGCACAAGATCGCGCCTCCCGGGCCCATCCTGAAGGCCAGTGTGCCCGGCCCTTACACATTGAGCGGCAGGATCAGTCCGGGAGGCAGTTACAAAGACCGCTGGGATATTACCGAGGCATTGATCCCAATCGTGCGTGAGGAATTGATACATCTCGTCGAAAGCGGATGCACTGAAATCACGCTCGACGAGCCCTCGATGAGTTGCTATGCCCACCGCGAAGACCCTCGCCGCTTCGTAAAAATCTTCGCGGAAACCGTGAAACCGGTTCTTGGTCGGTGCCGTCTTTCAACCCACCTCTGCTTTGGGAATTACAAAGGCCGTGCGGTTGGCCTGCGGCGGTATGCGCCGCTCTTCCCGGCATTTTTCGAATTGCCGGTCGATGAAATCCACCTCGAGATGGCCAGTCGCGAGTTCTCGGAAATCGAAGTGATTCACGCGATCGCCGGGCGGGGAACTGATGTCGCCGTTGGAATCATCGATGTAAAGAGCTACTACATCGAAACACCCGCCGACGTCGCCGAGCGCGTTCGCCTCTGCCTGAAGCACGCCCCCGCCGAAAAACTTTCCTTCGCCCCCGACTGTGGACTCAGTCAGACCGCCCGCTGGGCAGCGCGTCAAAAATTATCGAACATGGTGAGCGGCGTAACCATTGTCCGGAAAGAGCTCGGCCTCGCGTGATCCGGCCCTACCAGTCAAACGATGCGCTGCTCGCAGATATCCGTAACGCAGATCGCCGCGACGGAAGTTTTCGCTTGTGGTGGTTAGGGCAGAGCGGATTTCTGTTGCAGTGGCAAGGCACCCATGTACTTCTCGATCCTTATCTTTCAGACTCGCTGACCAAGAAATACAGCGCAACCGACAAGCCTCACGTTCGAATGACGGAGCGGGTCATCGATCCCGCTCGCCTCAACATGATCGACATTGCAACCTCCACTCATAACCATACTGACCATCTTGACGCCGAAACACTGGGCCTGATCCTCGAGGTGAATCCGCGCGCAGAACTCCTGATAGCCGAGGCCAACCGTTCCTTCGTGGCCGACCGGCTGAAGATAGATACTCAGAAACCGGTTGGCTTGGACGACGGGACGTCTACAACAATTTCGGGAATAACTTTTCACGGCGTCGCCTCAGCTCACGAAACCGTAGAAGTTGACGAACAGGGGCACGCGAAGTTCTTGGGATACGTCCTCAAATTCGGCGATTGGACGCTTTATCACAGCGGCGATACCGTCCATTATGACGGCCTGGCGGAAAAACTCCGGCCCTTCAATATCGACGTTGCGCTCCTTCCAATCAACGGCCGCGCGCCCGAACGCCGAGTTCCGGGCAACCTGTTTGGACGGGAGGCCGCTCAGCTGGCGAAAGATATGCAGGCGAAGTTGGTAATCCCCTGCCACTACGAAATGTTCGAATTCAACACCGCATCACCAGCCGAATTCAGTCACGAATGCGAAAGGCTGCAGCAGCCATTCTACGTGTTGCGGTGTGGGGAAGCGTGGCATTCTCCAGTCACTAATAGACAGCATTGAGAATCAAGCGCTCCGAACGTTGCCCATAGCCAACCTCGCTACTCCGCTTACTGGCCGCCGCTCTCGCTCGACTCAACCCGCTCCGCCGGTTTCGCCGCCAGGATCGCTTGCCAGTTGAGAATCGAATTCCACAACAGTCGATGATCCCCGCGGTTCAGATCGCGATGCAGCGGATTGAAGTTGAACGTCACCACATGGCCTCGCCCCACCGGCGTATCGAGAATTGCCGGGCGTCCAATCAATCGCGCCTCGCCCCAAGCCTGCCCACTGACGACAAATGGCTCCCCTGAGTGGTCGCCCCACTCCATTACCATCGTCGTCCGGTCTTCCGGACCATCGAGGCAGGTCGTGCAATAAGCCATACGCAGCCAGTCTCGCGGGACGTCATACAAAGGAAAGTTCTGGCGAAAGACATACGTGTTCTTCGGGTACCCATAAGCGATGGGGGAATTCTCCTGATCGAAGCTCGCCCGCACGTGCGCCCCGGGTGTGCGCGTCCCCGCTTGCTGCGCGGCCGCCGCCGAGTCTGCGCCTCCACCCTGTGTGCTGCGGGGCACTCCTCCGGACGAGCGGCGAACGCCGCGCACGATGCCCGCTTCGAGGGGTAGCATCGACCCGCTGCCCAGCGTCACCATCAAACCTCCCGCTTCCACGTAGCGCTGAATTTGCGCGAGGCCTTCCCATCCGATCCCGCCGGTGATGTCATCCGATTCCGCCGGCTTCCCGAAACTCGGCGTCTGCGGAGTCGCTTTGAACGGCATCGGCCCCCACGCCTTCGGTAATCCTTGAATCTGTTCCGCCAGTTCCAGGTCCACATGACCGTAAAGCAGCACGTCGATGCGATCACGCAAGCCACCCGCGCGAATGTCTTCATCTCGCAAATAGATGTAAGGAACCTTGCGCTGGTCAAGCGAGTAGCGTACCCATCCAATCGAATCCGTGTCCGCCCATGGTACCCACAAACCGATTCGTGGAGCGGGCGCCTCGTGTTGTGGAACATCCGGCGCTGTCGTCACGCTGGCGAAATCGATCCCAAGATCACTCGCCACCTTGTGAACGGCATCCGCCAATCCATCCTGCGCAGCCAGAATCCAGGACCCACCCGGAAACTTCTGTCCGCCCACAGAGAACTCGCTCTCCGCGATCCTGATTCCAAATTTCCCCAGCTGATATCGTGCGGCCAGCAATCCTTCCTGCCCCGTGTCTTTCACCAGGAACACAGGTCCCGCGCCCGTCACGTTGCCCGCGGCCCGGGGTTCTTCTGTAACCGGCGCGAGAGCCGCCTCGCGCACGGAAACATCCGCCGTCGGCATCACCGTCAGCCGGTAATGGGCGGGCAACTCCCACGACACATCATCGTAAGGTTCGCTTCCATCCTTCGGATACCGCTGCGGCGTCAGCAGATCGACCGCGTAATTTCGGTACGGCTGGTCAAGCCGGACGACGTAAGTCCCGGCCGGATACTCCCCATCCTTCAGCCGCAGCGTCCCCGTCGCGCGACTCACCTCGATATGCTGGCCGAGCAAACGCCCCACCAACTGCGCAACCCGCTTCGGATCTCCCTGCCCGTCCGGAATCAGAAACGCGTACGGCGCCTCGCTCAAACCCTTCTGCCACGAGTCCCATCCCTTCTTATAAAAGTTGTGCAGCATCGCCTTGGCGTTCATCGCGCTCTGATCAAGCGCCGCCAGCGCAGCCGTCTCCTGGTAATTCAGGTTGTCGCGCGCCGACCACAACACATCGCCGCTCGGTGGAGGCAGCGGCCGGTACCACTCCATCGTCGTGTCCGATGGCGGCACCGTGCGCCGCAGCGTCTCGGCCGTCCCGTTTCCCCAAGTCTCATACCCGCGCCCGATGCTGTTATGGTTCATCGCGACAGAATCAAGATAAAGATGCGCAAACGCTTCTCCGAAATCCCACGTGGCCACTCCTGGCATGCCCATCGCCGTCAGCGCCTGCACTTCGTGAAAACTCAATTCCAGAAATTCGGTATATGTGATGGGATCGATGTTCGGGTTGTAAGGGCCCGTGCCGTTCCACGTCATCAGCATGGGGGACCCTTCATGCAGATCATGCACGACCGTCGGATGCCATTCATGAAACATGCGGTGGACCGCTTTGGTCGTCTCGTGCGTCTGCTGGTGTGTGTCGCGATTGATATCCACGAATGTGTACTTCGACCAGTACGGAGGCGAGTGCCGCGGCAGCGTCGCGCGATTGGTTTTTCCTTTCAGGTACCGGTAAAACCATTCCACCATCTTGTCGCGGCCATCGGGATTTGAAACCGGATTGATCAACACCACCAGTTGCTGTCGAATTCGCTGGATCATCGGCTGCTCGGAAACCGCCAGCCGATAGGCCATCTCGAGCATCGCCTCCGCGGAACCAGTTTCGTCCGCGTGCAGCACTGCGTTAAAGTAATAAATAGGACGCGCCGTTTGTATCAACCTGTCCGCTGCCGTCGGGTCCGTGCGTCGCGGATCAGCCAGCGCCGCCGTCGCCGCTTTCAGCCGGTCCAGTTCCCGAACCCCAGTCTCGTCGGCAATCGCCATCAGCAAAATTTCCCGGCCTTCTTCGCTATGGCCGATCGTGAACACCCGCACTCGAGGAGAACTCGCCGCCAGCGCGCGGCAGTACGCATAAGCCTTCGCGCTATCCACAAACTCGCCCGGCGCGCCCGCAATGCGCCCGAAAAATTTCAGTGGAGATGGCACAGTCTTCGACTGGGGCACCGATGACACCCACGGCGAAAGAAAGCGTTTGTCCCCGGTCGCCGCAGCGATTGCTTCAGCCGAACCGGGCTCGGGCGTGTCAGGAGCGGTTCCAGTCTGCGCCGCTAATCCTGCTGCCAGCGCTTGCAACATGCACAACATAAGAATGAGGAACCGCGCCATGCACACCTCCGCCACAGACCGAAAAGAAGTTTGAAAGCGAATGGAGTTTACTACGGGTGAACGGCAGCTCGAGTGACCGGACTTTTTACGATTCCCGCGCGCACAGGGCGATTGCAGCGATACCCACCAGAATTCCGCCGACAATGTCGAGAAGGTAGTGCCACTCCAGCAGCACAATGCCGAGGATCAGGAACAGATCGAAGCCAACCAGCCATTCCGTCAGCTTCTTCCATCGCCGCGTGAACCACAGTGCGATCACGGGCATGGCCACATGCATCGATGGAAAGCCGATGTAATAATCGGCGATTTGAACCGTATAGAGTTCAGGAATCGCGGCGTGTTCCCAGAGCAGCTGCGCCCGCATTGGCAACACCTTCTGCGTGAAGAAGGTTCCTGCGAGCCAGTCTGGAGAGGTCAATGGGATGGTTCGCAGCGCAAATGGTCCCATCGTGGGCATTAAGTAAAAAAATACGAGCGCCATCGCATAGGCCGCCAGCAGCGTGCCGACGTAGGTCGTCGCAGTGCGCCTTCCCGCGGTGAGTGCCAGGATGACGAGCACCGCGCCAATCTGCCCATAAACGTTGTAGTAGGCCAGCGCCGCAATCTGCCATACCATCTGCGGCAAGTGCTGACGGCTCCACTGCGCCACTTCCGGCACCGTGCAGCGGAACACCGAAGCGTCAAGGCGATTAAAGTATCCATCCCACGCACCGGCATACTTCATACCGGCGATAGCGTGGTTCAAAGAAAACACCAGCAGCAAACCGACGAATAAATACGTTGCCGGTAGGATCGCGTCGAGAGTGCGCTCGCCCATCAGTGCCGGTGCGCGATCCATCAACTCCGCAATCGCGATCGTATCGACCCACAGCAAGAGCCCAAAGCTCCACCCAAGGATGTAAACCAGCCACGCGGCGAGAATTGCCAGAAAAATGAGCCGGACTTTGTGTTGTGCATAACGCGCCAACAAGGGCAACACCGTCTGCTGCGCAGGAAAGGCCGCAATCGCGAGCAGGATGGCCATGAAGAGCGCGCGTGCCGTCGTGCCTCCCCAGTACGCGATGCCCATGCCTGCGACATCCACGCGCAGAGGCAGATCTGCCAGCCTGAACAGCGGATACACTGCCAACGCCATCGCGACAATCGCGAACCAGTGGTTTTCAATCCGCGGTTGCGATCGGGAGGTAGCGATACCGCTCTTCACGTTGGCGAGAATGGTGTGTGACATTGCGACTGTCTGGGAGAGTAGTTGCTAGCGCTGCGGGCTCAAGCGAATTCCGAGCATCACTTTGAGCGCGACCGGCTTGCCGTTGATTTGCGCCGGCTCAAACATCCAGTTGCCGAGCGAGCTCACCAGCGGCGCAATCAGGTCGCTGTCAGGAGTCTGCTTGATGGAAATCTGTTCGAGCTTCCCGGCCGTGTTCATCACGGCGATCGCGACGATCAGCGAATGAGCGTTCCTTCGCACCACATCAGGCCGGATGCCGGGAACTTCTTTCAGCGTCGCATAGGGCGGCGTAGGAGTGCCCACGATTCTCGCCGGCGGATGTTCTGGTTGCGTAGCACCAGGCTGCAGCACGGAGTATTGCAAAATCCATGACGGCGCAGGATCTTCGTCACTGGCTCTCATGTCGAGAAAAACCGTGTAGACCTTTTCGTTCTCAAAGATCCCGAGATCGGGGAGTCCGCCGCCGCTGCTTGCCGTAGACTCGATCCTCGTGTTGTAGGAAGTCTGCCGGCGCATGTTCGTCGTCGGATGCAGGTTCGCGCTGTCGTTACCACTGCCATTGCCGCGCCCGTCCGGCCCCGTTTGAATCGTGATGCCGTGAAAGCCGCCGGTACCCGGGGCGCTTCCGGCCCCGGCGCCGCTGCCAATCACCATCGTGTTCCCTGAGCCCGATCCCGGCCCGGCGGTTGTGCCCCGCCCCGTACCAGTGCCGTCTCCCGTCCGATTCACTCCAGTTCCCACACCATTGCCGTTGCGGCCGCCTTCGCCTGTCCCTGATCCCGTTCCAGCTATCTTGGCGCGTCCTCCGGCGGAGACATCCGCCAGCGCATCACCGCTCGCAACGTCGTTGCGATTGCCGCTTCCCGTCGCTGAGGCGGACGATGTTCCTCCCGTCGCTCCCGCCGAGGGGTCTGCGATGATCGTCGTGTCCGAAGGAGTGACCGCAAACAAAGAACGCTCTTCCGCGCGAGGTACCCGCCCTTTAATCTCCGGCGGTGGTGGCACGGCATTCAGGACCAGCAATCCCTGTTGGTCTTTGCTTCCCCCGTGTACTTCGGAAACGTCCGGCGCGCGCTGCACCACAACTTTTTCAACCGGCTTTTGCGGAAGCGGAGTCTCTGTCGCCAGCATGTGCGGGACAGAACTGTCCGCCGCAGTCGGCAGCGTAAGTTTGGGCGCCTCAACCGGATTCTCGGGAACCGGGCGCATCGCCATCCGTTGTGTTTTGACGACCAGCGGCTGCTGCTTCGGCTGCGCGTCGGCCACCACCGGAGGCTTCACCATGTTCGGTAACTGAACTTCGCGGCGCAGAAGCGGCAGGTTCTCGATCGAAGGCTGCAGAATAGTTTGTGTTCCCAGCGTTGCCCTGGGCGGGTTCGAAACCGACGGTTGCGGCCCGGGATATGCGAAACCGCGCTTGCTCTTGGCGCGCAGTCCCTCGGCCTTCTTGCCCGTGTCTCCGGACGCTCCGCCAGCAAGACCGCTGCCTTCGCTTCCGCCACCCAGCACAGGAAGATAGAGTATCGATTCCTCGCTGCTCGGCGGGCGCAGCGGAGTAACTACCAGCCTGCGCGGACGGAGCAGCGCAGAATTGGAAACCATGATGATCAACAGCAGCAGAGTGCCATGCAGTATGGCAGAGAAGCTGAGCCCGCGGCCGGGAACGGCGCCTGTTCCAATTTCCGTGTACGTCCAGGTCGGACGCACGGCCCGCAATTCATTCACGATCAGCGTTGTGTCCAGGAGCACAGGGCCCATCGCTCGTTCGCTCCCGTCTTTCACGCCGCTCTCGCGGTCGGCAAAATCAACGGCGTCGTTCATCGCAGCAAGGACGCCTTGTAAATGTTGTAAACCGCGTTCGGGTTGAGGGCCATGGAGACGGCGCCATTGCCGCCAATCACTAACTCATCGGTCGTAATGTTCCCCAGCACATACGCGGAGCCTCCAGGATTACCCTGCAAGTTCAAAAATGCGTTGTACCCGGCGGCTGGCGCCGAACAATTGACACCCGTGCCCGCCGCATTGCAGTTGTGGAAGTACATGTTGCCGGATATGACCAATCCACCGCCACCCTGCATGCCGGCTTGGCCCTTCGCATCGGCGTTGCGGCGATCTTGGAAGAAGATCAGGCCCCGTATGGTCCCAGAAGTATCGGTCGAGCCACCACCTATGTAAGTACCTTTGGCAGTGCATTGGCCCAACAAAACATTCCCAACGACACTTGCCGGTAAACCCAGTTGCGCTGGGGGAGCAGTTCCTCCGGGACAAGTTGCATTGGCTGTGGCGTACGGAGCGATCGTACGCCCGCCATCTTTGCCCGCGTTGGCCCCCAAAAATACAGACCCGTATGTGCCTGCGCCACCGCTTCCCGACATATAGAACATCACTCCGTTGCTGCCATCGCTGCCGACTGCGGTGTTGCTGGCGGGACGCACGACTCCATTGGAATCAACATCCAGCACGTACCGGCCCGTTCCTGTGGGCCCAGGGACGCATCCATTTCCAGGGTCACTCTTGTTGTCTGGCGTGGTCCCTCGCATGTAATAGATGCCCGGGACGAATATCGCGGTTTCGCCCTTCACCGTGATTGCATTTGTGTAAAGGCCCGGGAGATATTTCTTACATCCCGCGTTATCGGGACACCCATCCACTCCGACGCCAACGTTAATGCCGCCCCCATTCGTCAGCGAAAGCGCCGGAACGGTTGGCTCATTGACCAGCATGAACGGATCAGAGATCGGCGATCCAGTCGTCCAGTTCGCACCGGTGAAATTGGTCGGCGGAGTTTTCGGCGCGCCAAAAACGCCGAAATCACTTCCCGTGAAACTAGGACCACCTTTGCTCAGATCGATGGTGCCGTTACCGCCGCATTGACCCGCTGACTGAATAGTTGCTGCGGCGCAGCTGGCATTGTTGGAATTGACTTGAACGCTTCTGGGTGGACCGCCGACGATCTTCACGGTCGCCGACCCGCTGACTTCAAACGGATGCGAGCAACTCGGGTGCAACACAATAATCGGCACTGGTGATGTCGACTGCAGGATGCCGCATACAGCGCTCCCTGCCACATCGGTCGTGCGATTACCGCTTAGCAACCCAGTGAACGTCGTGGGCACGCGGTCTCTGACAACTACTTCGATAAATGGACTTGCCACTCCTGCGGGTATGCAAGGCGGCGGGCTACCCGGACCGCACGCGCTCAGGCCCGGTACCGATCCAGGGAAACTTACGGCCACTTCATTCGACGCCGTGTTCGCCACCAAACCGGCGCCACTGTATCCGTTCAACGCGGCATACTGGCAGACGGCTGATCCCGTGTTGCCCGCGCACTTGAATGATCCCGGGGGAGATCCCGCCGGAAACGCACCCACCGAATTTCCTTGCGTGTTGGCGAGCAGATCCATCACTCCAGCCGTGCACGCAGCGTCGGCCGCACCCTGGGCAACCTGTTTGTGCAGCCACCAGTTCGAAATGTCCACCGACAGGCCGACCGCACCCAGCATGAACAAACCCAAACACAACAGGACGAGGGTCACCGTCTGTCCGCTCTGACGGCTCTTTTGCCGCCGCGATTTTTTAAGTTTCGCGGGTTTCATACCTGTAATCCCTCCGCGGGATATTTCAAAACGCAATTCTTCCTTCCGCCGCAGCCCTCACGGTCAACGTCGGCCACCCCAGACCAAACAGCGGCTGGTAGACGTAACTGACCGTCACACGCACCCGGCTGGGGGCCACGCTCGATGCGTCCGGGTAAGTCGGAGTGACCGTCATTGCATTCTTGTCATGAAACGACAGCGCTGCAAAATTCCTGACTGCAGTCGTAACATTGGCTCCCGTCGAATCGGTGCAGGCCACACCCCCGCCGCCCGGACCGCTGCAATTGCCCGCTCCCAATCCCGTTCCATGCACGATGCCGTACCTAACGCCTTCCTTCGCGGCATCCGCCAGCACGGTATAGGTGTAGATCAGCACGATCATTTCGATCGAGCCGATAATCAGAATCATTACCAGAATGATGGACAGGGCAAATTCAACGAGTGTCTGGCCTCTCTCTCCGCGTCTACCGATTCGCGTTTTCATTCCGAGTCCCCTCAACCCATCACCCTCATCGACACCTGGCGATGGAACGTGCAGGTCACGTTGCCTCCGCTGCTCGTGCATGCCGTCATCGGCAACAGCGCAAGCCCGAACGGCGTTCCCGGGATCAGCGGAGTAAAGGTGTAAGTAACATCCACGCGATGCAGAAGGAAATTGGGCGCTTCCGGATCTGCAGCCGGCGCCGGACTTCCAGCCCCCGCGCCACCGCAACTATTGCCCGTGCAAGTGACGCATTTCGATGCTGTGCTCGCGCCCGTGCCCGTCAGTCCTAGTGTGATCGAACACACTTGCAGCGAGGCGGCACTGGCATTGTTGATGGCGCCAGTCAGGTCCTGCTGGCTCAAATGACTGATGGTGTTCGCGGTCGAAGGTGGTCCGGCATTCGCCAAACTGAGCGACCCCGGGGTAGAGAACCCCATGATCGAGTACAGCACACCGCTCCTGGGCGATGCCGCCAAGTTGAGTGCCACCACGTAGAAATATCCGAAGTTGACCACGTTCAATACAACCAGCAGCACCAGTGGCATCAGCAGGGCGGTCTCCAGCAACGACTGACCTTTCTCACGACCCGGCTTTGACGCTCGTATCCTCATACCGCTTTACCCCACGCGACTTTCGGTCCGACCGTTATTTCTTCCGGCCCGAACCCGGTCTCTGGCAATTCCGCTTCGAATTCGTCGAAAGCAGCCGCGGCCTCAGCGCCGTTCATCTCGAACTGGTTCAGCAAGCGGTGGAGATAGCACCGGCTGATTCCCAACTCCCGCGCCGCTTTCAGCTTGTTCCCTGAATGCATGCGAAGGGCCGAACGCACCAGTTCCCGCTTGAACCCCTGCACCGCTTCGTGGAAGGAGTTGGTTGAAACCTCCTGCTCCGGCACCACGAACGTCCTCAGTTCGGGCGGCAGGTCCCGCACACCCAGGTGCGCTTGTCCGTCCGCCAGTACCAAGCTGCGCTCCACCACGTTCTGCAGCTCGCGGATGTTTCCCGGCCAGTTGTGTCGGGTCAGCGCGCTCAGGAAACCGGGCGTAAACCCATGGGCATTTTTCTTGTGGGCCTTGGCGAACTTTCGAAGGAAGTACTCGGCCAGCAGCGGGATGTCTTCCCCGCGTTCCCGCAGCGCCGGCATCTGAATTCTCACTACGGAAATTCGGAAATAGAGGTCTTCGCGGAATGTACCTTGCTTCACCATCTGCTCGAGATTACGGCTGGTCGCGCAGATCAAACGCACGTCAATCGGATGGGAAATGTTCGATCCCAGCCGTTCCACCGTGCGCTCCTGCAAAACGCGCAGCAATTTCGTCTGTACCGGGATCGACAAATCGCCGATCTCATCCAGAAATATCGTGCCTCCGTTAGCTTCTTCGAAGCGTCCACGTCGGCTTTGGAACGCGCCCGTGAATGCGCCTTTCTCGTGTCCGAAGAGTTCGTCCTCAACTAGCGAATCCGGAAACGAGCACGCTGAAAAAGCCACGAATGGTTTCTTCGATCTCTGGCTCAGGCGTTGAATGGCTTGTGCCGCCACGCCCTTACCAGTGCCGCTTTCCCCAGTAATCAACACGCTAGTGAACACTCCGGACACCTTCCGGATAATTTCATTCACCTGCTCCATCGCCTTGCCGTTACCCAGCAGTCCCTCGACCGGGCCCGAGCAAAGGACGCGGTGAGCATCCGCCAGCTCTTGCACCAGGCTCACGCGCCGCCACGCGCGATCGAGCGCAAACTTCAACGCCTGAATGTCGAGCGGCTGTTCAAGAAAATCAAAGGCGCCTGCCTGGAACGCCTGCATCGCTTTTTGCCGGCGCTTATCGGTTCCGTAGACAATCACCGGAATGTCGAGGGTCTGCTCGGACGTCAGATGCAAGAGCGTGCTGTGAATGCCGTTGGCTGTGGGTTGCTCGGGCAGGTCAACATTGAGCAGAATAACGCTCGGTTCCTGCGACGCCAATTGTGCAACCGTGGCGTCCGCACTCGGATGCTGCGAGATTACGTAGCCATCTCCCAAAACGCCTTGCAGAACATCGCCAAAAGCTTCGTCAGAATCGATGAGAAAAATGCGTTTCTGACCGCAGTCTAAATCGGACAATGAAAAGCCTCCCGACCCAGGTCTATTTCGACAGACCAAGGGTCGCTATTTTGGGTTCGGCGCCGCAAGTTTGTGAGCGTGCCTGGTTGAGCCTTGCGCAATCTATTTGGGGAGGGCCCGGGGAGAGGACGACGAATCTAAACTATCTGAGGGGGGCAGATCGACTACGTGCAAAAGTTAGATCAGCCTACCCCGAAATGCAAGCGGTTTCTCCACCCGCGTAGGAGACAAGTATCACTTCTTCTCGTCTTCCGTGTACGAATGTAAACAGTGAACCACCCCTTTGACAACCCCACCTTGGTGCCATAACTTCCTCCAAATGTGCCATTTAGATGCCTGCTTTGTTGGGCTTGCCGGGGGGCCGGCACTCAACCGTCTAGCGTAAATTCTTGGCCCCCCAGTTGCCTTAGTGACTGTGAGATGTCTCGTTCATCCACAAATGGTTCTCAAGTGCTTGAAGAAGAAGCAATCGTCGTGGTGCCCGGGCGCGTGAACGAAAAACCCGCCGCCGAAGGCATTCTTCCAACTGTTCGCCGGCACCTGCTTTCCGTATTTCCTTTCCAGGTCGTACTCGCCACGATCGTCATCGTTGTCGTGTTCGCGCTCGCCCGCCGCGGGATGAATGATCCCGACATCTGGTGGCACATGCGCAACGCGCAATACCTACTCACCCAGCATCAGCTTCCGCGGTTCGACATGTTTTCCTGGACGGTCGCCGGCCATCCCTGGATCAATCACGAGTGGCTGTCGGAAGTGCCGTTCTACCTCGGCTGGCGCGCAGTGGGAATTGTGGGCGTGAAGTCGGTGTCGCTCGTCGTCATCATGGCGATCTTTCTCTGCCTTCTTTATCTCTGCAACAAAGTCAGCGGAAATTTCAAAGCCTCCGTCGCCGCCTGCTCCGCCTGTATTTTTCTCGCTACCGTGAATTTTGGGCCGCGCACAATCTTGTTCGGATACCTCAACCTGCTCGTGCTGTTAATCGTCCTCGAGCGCTTCCGGAGACTGGGCCACGCGCCGCTCTGGATCATCCCGCCCTTGTTCGCGCTTTGGGTGAATACTCACGGCTCCTGGCTCCTCGGCATGATTATCTTCAGCATCACGATTGCCGGAGGGCTGATCCAGGGCAACTGGGGCTGCATTACCAGCGAGCGGTGGTCGCTCACCCAGTTCGGAAAACTCATGCTGACCTGGATGGCGAGCGTCGCCGCGCTCTTTGTCAATCCATTCGGCTGGCATCTCGTCTTCTATCCCTTTGACCTGGCATTTCGCCAGAAGCTGAACATCAGCCACGTTGCCGAATGGGTGTCGGTCGACTTCCATGACTTGCGCGGGAAAATCGTACTCGGCTTCATCATTTTTCTGCTCGTCAGCGTCCTCATCCGCCGTCGCAAGTGGACGCTAACCGAGTTGCTCCTCTTGCTGTTCGGCCTCTACAGCGGGCTCACTTACATGCGGTTCTTGTTTCTGTTTGGAATTCTGGCCGCGCCCGTCATCGCGAAGATGCTGGACTTTTTCCCTCCTTACCGAAGGGAACTCGATACGCCCATCGTCAACACGCTTGTCGTGTGCGGCTTGATTGCCGCCATGGTGTTTTTCTGGCCTACCTCGGCGGAGTTGCAACAGTCTGTCGACGCCGATTACCCGGCCGGAGTCGTGTCGTACCTGAAAACCTATCCAGCGGAAGGGCCGATGTTGACCTTCTATCTGTGGGGCGGATACCTCGGCTGGCAGGACAACAACGTGAAAGTATTTGTCGACAGCCGCGTGGACATTTTCGAGTACGCTGGAGTTCTGAAAGACTATCTCGATGTACTCTCGGTGCAGACCGCCGCTCCGGTCCTCGAAAAATACAAGATCCAGTATGTCCTCTTTCCCAAGAATGAACCCCTCACGTACATGCTCCAACGTGACCCCGCATGGAGGGTTCTCTACAGCGATCAAGTGAGTGTTTTACTGGAAAAAACGGACAATAAGAGTGTTCCGGCGGTAGCAGGCGGAGGCAGGTAGCAAAGCATCACTGGCACTGAAATGGCTGACAATATTCAGAGAACGAATCGGCTGATTGTTGGAGCGATCCTGATTGGCTTGGCTGCTTTTGCCTATTCTTCCTTCGATGCCAGACTTCGTCTCCGCCCTGACATGCCCAAAGGTTTCATGGATGACTCCAAGCCGATGACGGCTGCGAATCGAGCTCAAGAAGAAAAGCTGGCGCGCGCCTATTGGCGATGCGCCCTCACCGTCCAGTGGAAGTACGGTTACGGCCATCATCTACCGGACGAGCCTCCGCCCGAATTTCTTGTTACCACGCAAGACGTCGGCACCGCCGCCTCTGACACGGGCAGCAGGCTCCGTTACTGGCGTCGCTTTCAGGAAGTCTGGTACGTGCCGAACAACTGGGAAAAATCCTACGCTTTCGATCTGCCTCAGATGACTCGCAGCCTGCAGGCAGGTGCCGCGCGCCTGGAACTCTGGTTGCGCAGAATGATTGGCGCTCCCTGGTAACTGATGGAATTACCGAATGATCGCGCTGATCGGACCAGAGATCCTGCTCGTAGTCTCCGCCCTGCTGATCGCTCTCGTCTATCCGCAACTCGGCGCAACCTGGTTCCGCGCGGTCGAGCGCACTTTATCTAGCATCGCGCAGCGTCGAACTCTCAGCGTCGTCCTTTGCGGTCTGGTCGCGCTTGTTCTCCGGGCTGCACTCTTACCGTGGTTGCCGATTCCTGTACCCGTCACCCATGACGAATTCAGTTTTCTGCTGGCGGCGGATACCTTCGCGAAGGGACGGTTAGCCAATCCCACCCATCCGATGTGGACGCACTTCGAAACCTTCCACGTGATTTTTCAACCGACGTACGCCTCCATGTACCCGCCGCTGCAAGGCATCGTCCTGGCTGTCGGAAAATTATTCGGCCATCCCTTCCTTGGCGTCTGGTTCAGCGTGGGCATGATGTCAGCGGCGATCTGCTGGATGCTGCAGGGTTGGTTGCCGCCTGGCTGGGCCTTGTTAGGAGGCTCGCTCGCTGTACTTCGCTTCGGTCCCTTCAGCTATTGGGGCAACAGCTACTGGGGTGGCGCAGTTGGCGCGACTGCTGGCGCTTTGGTTCTCGGCGCGCTGCCTCGCATTATGCGTCGCTGGCGGATCCGCGACGCCATTATTCTCGGCGTTGGTATCGGAATGCTCGCCAACAGCCGGCCATTCGAGGGCGCAATTCTGAGTGCGGCGGTCGTCGCGGTTTTGATCGGGTGGGCGATGGGCAAAACGAGCCCTCTTCTCGCCACACTCTTGAGACGCGTCGCCCTTCCGGCGCTGGCCGTGCTATTGATCGCCGGAGGCATGACTGCCTACTACTTCTGGCGCGTGACGGGCAACGCGCTCCTCATGCCGCAACAATTGAATCGCAACACCTACGCGGTCGCGAGATATTTCTACTGGCAGCAGCCTTACCCGATGCCCTCGTATCACAACGAGGTGTTCCGCGACTTCTATGCGCGGTTCGAACTGGACCACTTCACTGCGTCGCAATCTGCACGCGGCTTTCTGGTCGAGACCGCAGTCATGATCGCGCGCATGTGGACGTTCTATGTGGGCGCAGCGCTATCGATACCTCTTCTGTTTCTGCCGTGCGTCGCGCGGGACCGGCGAACCCGGCTGCTCGTCTGCCTCGTCGCTGTCTGTTTAGGGGGCAGCGCGCTGGTCCTTTTCTATATTCCCCACTACTCCGCGCCCATGACCTCGGCCCTTCTCGCCATTATTCTGCAAGGGATGCGCCACCTTCGCGTCTGGAAGTTCGAGCGTCGCAGAAGCGGATTGTTTTTGTCGCGCGCTCTGATCGTGATCTGTGTCGTCACGGCCGCCCTGTCTGGGCGCGTGTCTGCAAAGCCTGCTCAACCCGGCAGTTGGCTAGCAATGGGCGAAGCCCGCGCCAGGATCTTGTCGCAGCTGAGCCAACAGCCTGCTCGCCAGTTGGTTCTGGTGCGCTACCAGCCCGGACACGATCTGTTCGTCGACTGGGTCTACAACCAAGCCGATATCGATGGATCGAAAGTAGTCTGGGCTCGAGATCTTGGTCCGGATAAAAATGCGGAATTGCTTCACTACTTCAACGACCGGACCGTATGGCTGCTGATCGCTGATGACAGGGACCCGCGACTCCTCCCTTACAGCGAATCGCCGGAATTGAACCCTATTGGAAGCTCGCAACTCGAACATGGACAGCCGGACCATCAGGCGGCGACACGATGAGTGATCGTCCCGATCAGGCGGCCGGGAAATCCATCGAAACCCGCGTTGCCGTTTTTGGATTCGCCATCCTGGTCCTGGGAGCAATCCTCTGGGCGTACCGCTCTCCGCTCACCGAGAAGACTGATTTTTCAGTCACCTACATCGGCGCCTACATGGTTCATCACGGGCGAGGCGCGGAACTTTACGATGTCGCCGAGCAGGACAAGCTGAAAGCCCACCTGATTCCAAACGCTGAACCCATCATCTACGAGCACCCTCCGTTCGAAGCTCTGCTCTTGTCTCCGCTTGGTGGACTGCCGTACCGGACCGCTTACCTGATCTGGGGCTTGCTCAATGGTGCGCTATGGCTGCTGCTGCCATGGATACTTCGCCCTTACGCAAAAGCTCCCCGAGAAGACCTTGGGTATCTCGCGCTCTGGCTTATCTTCGCTCCGCTCGGCATCGCACTTTATCAGGGACAGTCGTCATTGGTCTTGTTGGCGCTGTTCATGGCAACTTTTGTCGCTTTCAAGCAGGGACGTGATTTTCGCGCCGGGCTCTGGCTGGGGCTGGGACTTTTCAAATTTCAATTCGTCCTTCCGTTTGCGCTGATTTTGTTCCTGCTGCGCAAATGGAAATTCATGCAAGGATTCTCTTTGATGGCGGCCCTGCTCGCGATTCTTTCTGTGGCCGCAGTTGGAGTACAAGGCGTAGTCGGATATTTCACTCTCCTGTCGAAAATCGTGCGGCATCCCGCCAACTCCAAACTTGGCTCTGCGACCGATATGGCGACACTGAATGGATTCGTCCATGCCGTCCTGGGAGATTCTTTTGGCGCGATCGCCAATGTCGCGATTGTCGGCGTGCTCTCGCTGTCGCTCGTGCTGTTCATAGTGTGGCGCTGGGTGCGCTCAGGCGACCGAGGCGAGTATTTTGATTTAATGTTTGCCGCCTCCATCGCCGGATCTCTCGTAATGGGCTTCCATATGTTTACCCACGATCTGAGCCCGCTGTTACTTGCCATGCTGCTGGTGATGGCCCAGATTCCCAGAGATCGCCCGCTGGCCTTACGCGTCGCGCTCTGGGCGACCCTTATTCTGCTGTGGACTCCACCAATCTATATCGCGCTCGTCGCCTCGCACCGCATGTTCCTGCTCTTTCCGGTGCTGATCGTTTTCTTCGCAGCCACTATGCAGTTAGCTTCGCAATCGATTCCAGTCATGCACGCCGGGAGACTCGAAACCCATGTTGCTGATTGAATCCGGCCTGGTGCTCGTGGCGGTCCTGCTCGCCTTCCTGAGGCCGACTCTCGGTTCCCGTTTCTTCGAGCGCGCCGAGCGCCGCTTCTCGATGCTTGCAAATCGACGGACGCTGGCCGTGATCGTGTCCGGCGCATCTGCACTTCTGCTGCGCCTCGCGCTCCTGCCCGTTCTGCCTGTTCCCGAACCAGTTGTTCACGACGAATTCGGATACTTGCTGGCGGCGGACACCTTCGCGCACGGGCACCTCACCAACCCGCCCCATCCGATGTGGGTGCATTTCGAAACCTTCAGCATACTTCAGCAGCCTACCTATCAGTGCTACGGCCCGCCCATGCAGGGTTTGGTGCTGGCGGCGGGCACCGTCCTCGCCGGACATCCATTTTGGGGCGTGTGGTTGAGCGCCGGTTTGATGTGCGCCGCCATCTGCTGGATGCTGCAAGGTTGGTTTTCTCCGCCGTGGGCCTTGCTCGGAGCTTTGCTCGCCGTCTTGCGTTTCGGGACCTTGACCTATTGGGCCAACAGTTACTGGGGTGGCGCGATGGGCGCCATTGGAGGGGCGCTCGTATTAGGCGCCTTGCCCCGGATCCAGCGATCGCAACGCATTCGGGATGCACTTGTCATGGCAGTGGGTCTGGGAATCCTCGCCAACAGTCGGCCCTACGAGGGCTTCGTGCTCGGTCTGCCGGTTGCGGTTGCCATGCTCGCATGGATGTTCGGCAAAAAAAGTCTGGACCTTAGAACCACTGTGCGCCGGGTCGTCCTGCCGCTCAGCCTGCTGCTCGTCGCTGTACTTCTCGTGATGGGTTATTACAACTGGCGAGTGACTGGGAATCCAGTTCGCATGGCCTATCAGGTCGAACAAACTACGTATGCTGTGGCCCCTTACATGGTCTGGCAATCCCCAAAACCAGAACCCGCATATCATCACCAAATCATCCGGAAGATGTACGGAGACGCCATGCAGGCCTTCGTACTCTCTCGCTCTCTGGTTGGACCGGCGGGGAAGATTCTGTGGCTCTGGCTTTTTTTTGTGGGACCCGTTCTCACGCTGCCGATCCTCATGGCATTTGTCTATCTGCCTTACGACTTTTCGCTGCGACAACTCGGAGCACGGGCGCGGTTCTTGCTTATCGTTCTCGCCGTCTTCGTATCGGGACTATTGCTCGAAGTGTTCCATTCGCCGCACTACGCGGCGCCCGCGACGTGTCTGTTTATTGCGTTAGCTTTGCTTTGCATGCGCCGGCTTCGCGCCTGGCAATGGAAAAACAAGCCTGTCGGTTTGTTCCTAACGAGAGCCATCCCCGCGATTTGCGTCCTGTCATTCCTGTTGCGGGCCGCAGCCGGCCCATTGCACATATCGCTCCCCGAATCTCACGCTCCCGCTTGGTTCCAGAGAGGCCCCTCGAGTTTCGGGCGCGCCCAATTGGCAGAGCAACTTGAAAAACTGCCCGGAAAACAACTTGTCATTGTTCGGTACGAGGATTCGCACCAGCCATTCGACGAATGGGTGTACAACGACGCGAACATCGATGCCTCGAAAGTAGTGTGGGCGCATGCGATGTCGCCACTCGAGGACCAGAAGTTGATCAAGTACTTTCCGAATCGACAAGTTCTGCTCTGGGAACCCGATCAGAGTCCGCCTAGAATGTCGCCGTATCATCCTGCGGATGGATCCAGCTCGCCGGGATCCGACAAGAGGATCGATTGAATTGTATGAGGGATGCTGATGCCTGACCACGATGCGCGCCTGGACTCGTCAAGCTTGGACTCGTCAAGCCTGGACTCCTCGAGCTTGGAAAGAATCGTTCCCGACGAGGTGCGGGCCGGCGAAGCAACCGGCGAGGACACGCTTCGACTCCACCTCGAACGCTATCAGTTCGCCGCCAGGAATCTGGTGCCGGGAAGCGTGCTCGATCTCGCCTGCGGCGCAGGCTACGGGACCGCGCTTCTGGGCGAGAATCCTGCTGTAACTTTGGCCACTGGCGTCGACATCGACGAGGGAGCCGTCCGTTACGCGGCGAAGCGCTACGGCAATGCGCGGATCACGTACCTCAACTCCGAGGCGTTAAACTTTTCCGGGAGCGAACCGTTCCAGAACATCGTCTCGCTTGAGACGATCGAGCACGTCGACGATCCCCGAGCCGTCTTCGGGCACTTCGTCAATCTGCTCGCAAGAGGCGGTCGCCTGATTGCCTCCGTGCCTGTCACTCCTTCAGTCGACGGCAATCCTCATCACAAAACAAATTTCTCGGTGCGAAGCTTCCAGGCGCTCGGAGCGGAGTTTTCACTTAAGGCCGTAAACTCATTCCCGCAGGTGCAGCCCTACAGCGCCTGGGCGGTGGCCACGCGGCAGGAAACGCGTACCGCGCAAATGCGCCAGAATCTCGCCGCGTTTTATCTGTCCCACCCATCTCACCTCGCGCTGCGTCTCTGGTCGACCCTACGCGACGGCTTCGTCAATAAATATTTGACAATGGTTTGGGAAAAGTAGTCTTGCATGTCAAAGCATTGGAATTGTGCTCTCTATCCAGCAAGTTCGTTACGATTCAACTGTGCAGATGACTATGGCAAAGCGCGCATAGCGTAATTAGGTTTGCTTCAGCGTCATCCCCCTGCTGGCTGCGCAAGCGCTGGTGGTGTACTTGTAGATTTGCATGGGAACCGCAGGCTTGGCATGTCCAATGATCGCGCTCCATCACCATCCTGCACAAATTTCTGTATGCCGCAGGCTGGAGCCTCAGGCGAGGGCACTTTGGTCGAATTCGAGTCATGATGTTCATTGATCCAGGTGTTCGACGAATGCTTGTCTTTGTTGGCTCGGTAAGAACTTGAAGAATCGGAAGACTGACTCCAGCAGAGCATCTGGATTTCCTCTGTCGAGGTTGGCGCCCGCCAGGAAGTCGGCGCAAATCATCTCCAAGCAGTAACCGCGGGACTTGTCGGAGCCCAACATCAGGGCGGCCGCTTCAATCGCTTGCTCGATCACTGGGATTTGACTCTTGTACAGTTTGAAGTAGACGATTTCCCACGGTTCTGTGTCGCGGCCCGTCAATTCTTTTTCCACCTCCCGTCGGAATTCTTCTTTCCGCATCGAATGCGCCTTGTGCATCCAGGTTGCACAATCGAACTGCTGACCTTCGGCGCGTGCTAACTTTGCCAACTCCAACCCCTTCGTCCATCCAATGCTCTTCAGGTCCTTTTTTGCCTGTGGCGGCAGGTGCTCATGGATCGACATCAGGTAGTAGGCTTTTCGTCGGGATTCCGGAAACCGTCGTTCCAGGAATTCGTCGAACGACTTCAGCTTCTCCAGCCTCCAGTACTGTCCCGCTCGTACCTCGCACAGGTAACGCCCCAGATCGACGAACTTTGTGTCGCGTTCCGTGTCGTTTCCCTGTTCCCAAGCCAGGATCTGGTCGATCTTGGTCAGGACGAACAAGGCACGCTTCGGATTCAGTTTCGGCAGCACTGGCGGATTCCTAGTAATGAAGCTCGTCAAGCCAACCAAAGTTATCTCCACGCGAATGCACCAGAGTGTTCCCCACCAGTTCCTGCTGTCCCAGGCAGAGGCCGAGGTATGGACACGTCGTACAGGGATTCTGGGGGAAGCGGATCCCGCTGTGCGGGAGGAAGTGTCCTGACTCGATCTCACGAATCGTGTTCTGGATCAAATCGCCGAACTCCTGTCGCTGCTCATCTGTGATGGTGGTTTTGAGGTACTGGACTTCAACCAGACGTTTGCGGACGAAAACGACCTGCGCTACCTCGGAGATACCCGTGATCCAGGAGTAGCAGACGAGCTGAGGGTCGAGAGCCAGAAGGCCCGAAGGCTCCTCAGGATAACGACTGGACGTGGTTTTCCACTCGAGAAGATGCCTGGTCCCGTCGAGATCTCCGATGGCGTCGATGTAGGCGACGAAGTCGTTGTTGGCGAAAACTTGATGATTGATCTTGATCTGCAGGTTGTTGCGGGGATCGCAAACCCGAATCCGGTCGTCCTGCACGAAACGCTCAAGTAACTGGATGCCTTGTTGCAGCATGCGATCCCAAGAATCGCCTTTCGAAAATTCCAGATTGTCTTTTTGAGGTGCGGCCCACTCGCGAAAAAAGACTACTGCCGGATCTTGGCGGTGAAAATAAGCCGCCACGGCCTGTTCGAAGGCTCGACCGAAGAGCATCGCGGGCCGGATGTGCTTCTTCTTCCAGCCATCGAGATAGCGATGGCGGTAGCGGCGAGGGCAGGTAAGGTATTGGCTGATCTGGGTGTAGCTGTAGGTCATCAGGCGACCTCGGAACCTGTTTTCGGCACAGGTGCCGACGAGAGTTCTTCCCACTGACTGGCGGGGGCAAATCCGTCAAGATTGGTAAGGGGAAAACCGTTGACAGTACTGTGGGTGATCTTCACCACACCGCGAAGCCCGGGTAGAGCCTTTTCGTCGACTTCGTCTCGACGAAACAGCTCTGGGTCGTACAAGAAATCGCGCAGGAACCATCCGAGCTTCCACGTTGCCTTTGGCGTGCAGTAGAGGCGACCGGAGATCAAACGCCCCGCGAATTGGTGTGGCTCGACGACCGAGAGGCGGAGCTCATAATAAGGCTTCTGAACGTGCAAGTGGTATTGGGCACGATCCACACGGACGAGGAACACGCCATCCGGCAGATCGCTCTCCGGCTGAGCAGTCTCTCCGATGCCGGGAATGCGACGCTTCATGCGGCACCTTCCTTGCTGCTGAGATAACTGTTGAGCTGACAGAGCAGGGCATTGCGATCCTTCACGGCCCATTCGGAGAGTTCTTTGACGAAGTTCTCAACCTGCTCGCGAGTGGCATCTTTGAGGCTCTTCACACCGCAGAAGTCGACGGCATAGGCTTTCACGAGGTTCGGATCAAGTTGATGCTGGCGGATGATCTGGGAGAGTTGATCGCGGACCTTATGTCCTGCAAGACCGTTGCCATGGAAGGACTGCGGCGGAAGCTTCACGGGCGTGGTTGAGTCTTGGTCGGACCGGGTGTGCGTTCCAAGCTCCTCGACCGAGCACAACCCGACGCCGTAGGCCTTACGCAGGGCTCGGTTCACGGCCCGAGTTTCCGCCACGCGCATCTCCGCACCGTGTACAAGGGGAGAGACATTGGAAGGATCGGCATCTCCGTAGCCGACAAAACCTGAAGAGGAGCGAAATGGATAAACAGTAGCCCTGAAAGTGAAACTAGCAGTGCTTTTGTCACAGAACATTTCTACCGGATCAACGCTAATCCCATGGCATTTTTCGCGTCTAGCCAGGCGTAAGAGCCCGGAGTGCGTTACATACCAACCTCGATCTAATAGGACTAAATCAGCTTTAGCGAGAGAGAACCCGAACTGTTCCGTGTACACGTTGAGACTCTTGAGTGTCATAGCGTTAAGTGCCATTGGCCAGCGAAGACGGGCATTCCTCCGATTCTCTCGATTCAGCCTCGAAATATCACTTGGAAGCAGTTTTTTCATGTATGTGATCCTCATACAAAATATTACAAACGCAGCCATATGGTGTCAATGGCTTCAATAGCCAGCACTGCAATTTTTTCTTAGAATGGCCATTAATGTCAGCACGAAAAAATGCACCACTTGCGTTCAGAATTTCGGCCGACCTAAAGCGCGATTTACAGAAAATCGCGAACGGTGAAAAAAGAAGTACGTCCCAGATGTGCGAAATCTTTTTGAGAATTGGGGTTGATCAGTACGCCCGGGAGGGGCCGAATTTCTTGCAACGGTTCATCGATCACTGGAAGTCTGCCGACTGAAGTCGACGAAAATGCGGAGACACGAAGCATAGTGATATTTGCATCGCGCCCGAATTACAATGCAGGCAGCAAATCCTGGTCAACATTTGGGAGGAACCGGGTCTCCAACGGGCCTAGAAGGCCTAAGACATCTTTCGCAAGCTCGTCCATTTATTATGGACGCGCGCCTGAATGCATAACGGCGATCCGAAAAATCTTTCCACGGCCAATTATCCAGTTCGAACTGAACGCTTAAGAAAATGACGCTACGGTAAACTGGTTCTCTTGTGGCCAAGGAGATCCTGGCTAAGGATATCCCCCAATCGACACACGGCTGAGCCACATATGCGGCACTCACAGAGGAAAATCGAAGCCAACCGTAGGAATGCTCTGAGTTCGACCGGCCCAACGAGTACGAAGGGAAAAGCAACTGCCGCGCGCAATGCAGTCAAACACAGCATTCTCGCCAGGGAAATAATTGACAGCGATCCAGCGCACGATACGAGGGGTTTTGAAGATCTTCTTGCGGAATTGACCAAAGAATATCAGCCTGTGGGTATCACGGAAACGCTACTTGTTGAGAAGATCGCAAGTTGCTGGTGGAGACTCAAGCGCGTTATCCGAGCGGAAAGTGGCGAAGTTAACAAAGGACTAGTTGACGCGTACGAACAACATGCTGCGAACTCCGATAAGCAGAGCGATGAGTTTGTGAAATGGGTGGCCATGCGTGCCGAGCGGCGTTTGGGAAGTGCTGATGGGGATGTGCCAGCGCCAGCACAAATTGCCGCGGACGAAGCTGTAATCCGAAGCCTGCGAAGCACAGAATCGGGAATCTCGGCCATAGGTGAATTGATCCGCGATATCAAGAAAGAAGTCATCCGACAAGGCACTCTTCCAGAAGGGCGCATCCTCTTCATCCTGAAATGTCTCGGGTTCGAGTGGCTTGGCGAAGTTCCTCTCAACGGCGAATTTGAAACGCCTGATCAGTGCAAAAACTTTTTGCACAACTTAGACGTCGAACTCACCGAACTCGATAAAGCAGCAGCAAGCGTGCGCGTAATGCGAGCCTCCGAGCTCAAGGCTGCAATACTGAGCGCGAGCCTCCCATCAGAGGAAGCCTTACACAGGCTCCTCCGTTATGAGACACATATTGATCGGCAGCTTTATCGTGCCATTGATCAGCTGGAACGTACTCAGCGACTTCGGAAAGGTGACAAAGTTCCTCCTCCGCTGAAGTTGAATGTTGAGCACACTCGGTCTTGAGCTTCGTTAGGGTCAGCGACTTGATTTGGGAGCCGCGGAGGCTTACCCGCCTCGGAGGACCATCTAATCAAATTTCCGATGTTCCATCAGGGCCGCTTCCGTCAGATGTTTGATCCCGTCGCCGCCGGAATGGCATCGACTTTTAGGAGCTGCGGAGACAGCATTGCGCAAGAAGTCGAACTAGGGCTATTTGAATAAACAAAAATTCACTGCCTAGACCACGACATGGGCGCATCGACTGAGACGCCTCGTCTGAGAGGCACTCTAGGGCGAAATTACGAAACGAAGCCAACAAGCCCAATGTTTTCAGCGCGACTCCGTCTGAAACTTGCAAAACGACTTAGAGGCTTAGGGTTCTAGGGAAGATCCCCTATGTATGTAGACCGGCTGATACCCAGCATGCTCAAGAAAATCGACGAGAAGGTGGTTTCCATGCCCAGGAAGAATGAAAGAGAACACACGAACACCGTTCGGACGGCTTCTAACTTCCCAAACCCCGCGGCCCCCCATCGCCAGAGCGCGACGCCGTCTCCGGCGAGCCCGAACAGCACAAGTGTGCCGCCAAGCAGCAGCCCGTGTTCAAGCTTTACATGGCGCAGCCAATGCTCGAGCGTTTTTTGGTTTCTTGAAAGCTTCTCGGTGTGCGAGAACACTTTTACAAACAGGCCGATCGAAATGATGTGAACGCCCAGCAAAGTGAGCATCATGCTGAGCGCGATGGTGTGAATGTCGAGGCCGACTCGCCCGGCAAGCTGCGGGCCGGGCAAGAGCCAGAGCACCAGGCCCAGGCCGAGCACAACCAGCGACGCGCCGGGCAGAAGGAAGAGCCAATTTGGCGCGGAGAGCAGCATGAATCGCAAATGCCGCCAGCCGTCGCGGAACGTGCGCAGATGCGGAGCGCGTTCGCGAAGATCGGGCCACATGGTGATCGGCACTTCCGCGATTTTTGCTTCTGCTTTGGCCGCCTTGATCAGCGACTCGGAAGCAAACTCCATGCCTGTGGTGCGAAAATCCAGGCGGCTGCAGAGTTCTTTAGTCATTCCTCGCATGCCGCAGTTGATGTCGCCGACGCCCGCCCCGAAAAACAGGTCGAGCAATCCTGAGAGTACAGGCGTTCCGAGATATTTGTGATGCCACGACATCGCGCCTTCTTTAATCTCGCCCTGAAAGCGGTTTCCGATTACGAACTCAAATCCCTGCCGCCATTTTTCGATGAAGCGGGGAATCTCCGAAAAATCGTGGCTGCCGTCGGCGTCGCCCAGAATGACGAAGGCGCCCTGGGCTTCCTCAATGCCTTTTCGCAGCGCGCTGCCGTATCCCTTGACGCGCGCGTGAACGATGCGCGCTCCGTGCAACTCGGCGATATGCACCGAATCGTCGGTCGAGCCGTTGTCCGAGACCACCACTTCTCCCGACAGGCCAGCCGCCACGAATGCTGCCAGGGCTTTTTCCACGCAGCCGCCAATCGACTTTTCTTCGTTGAGGCAGGGGATGACGACGGACACTTCGGGAATGGCGCGGGCCAGCGCCTCCCGCAGCGATAACCGCTCGGAGGGCGACAACTCGACTTGGGAGACGGTAGGCACGTTTTAGGTTTTAGACAGGGGAGGGCCTGCTGTGCCTGATGCAGTTCCTCTGCCAGACCTGACAGGCGAGTAAATCATCATGGTCATGCCAGCTTTTTCAGCAACTTGCCCCAAGGGAGGCGGGCTCGTTGCTCGGTGGGTCTGGGCGGCCGGTGTTTCCAGATGGATACATCCCGTCCCGGAGGGCGTCGATATTCGGCACAGGTACTCCGTTAGGGCTAGTGCCGGCTTCTCAGGATCTGAAACAGGTTGCTGTGGTTGTCAGTCCAAGCCGCCACATCCGGTCGCGTCTCCAGACGCGTACCCGCCGCGGATAACGAATCAATCAATGCTTTGTCGTGCGAGAGCAGGACCCAATCGTTGTAACCGGTGGCCTTCTTGTCGCCGTCAGAGTGGATAACCACGGACGCCAGGTTGAAGTGTGCAGCGGCCGGGGCCACCACGGGGCGAAAATCGAGATAGGAATTTGTGATGTGTACAGCGATGATTCCGTCGGGACGAATCTGGTTGAGATAGATCTGGAATGCTTCTTCGGTCAGCAGGTGCACAGGCGGCGCGTCGCCGCTGAAGGCGTCGATGGCCAGCAAATCGAAACGCTGGCCTTGTCCGCTGGCAAGCTCACGTTCCATGGAAAGTCGCGCATCACCCTCGGCGATGGAGATGATTGCCGGCGTGTCGTGCAGATAAGTGAAATAGCGCTGATCGCTGGCGATGCGAATAATCGCGGGACTGATCTCGTAAAAACGGACAGAGTCTCCGCTTCGCGCGTATGCTGCCAGCGTGCCAATGCCAAGTCCGACGACTCCGATGCGCAAGGGCTGCGGGTCGCGCGATTGGAGCAGATGCAAAGCTCGTCCGACGCCGCTATTCACTTCGTAGTACGTCGTAGGGATATGTCGTTTGTCTGCTTGTTGAAACTGGAAACCGTGAGTAATGCGGCCGTGGCTGAGAGAGAACGCTTTCAACTCCGGCTGATCGGCGGCAACTTCTTTGATGGAGAGCACGCCATAAAAGTCTCGAGATACTGACACCGCGCTGCGAATGCCAAGGCTCGCGCTTGTGATCAGCAGGACAGCCGCCACCAGCAACGTGATCGCGCAGTACCACGGCACTGCGCGGGCGCGCGACGGATCGTAGCCCTCGCGGCTTTTCTGAACGAGAAGGCCGATCGCAATCAGGACCGTTGCTGCCGGTAGCCAATACACGGCACTAGTTGTGCCGGTTGTGGCCCACGCGACCAAACCCGGCAAAGTAGAGGCGACGAGCGCAATTGCGGCAATTCCGAACCGGCTGATGTAGAGCCATGACGTCTTGTCCCGCGTCAGCGCAACGAACAAAAGCAGAGCAGTCGCCCACAGTGCGACGTGATACTCCCAATAGGCCGGGAACATATGAGGGGCGATGAGCACGACAAAAATGCCTCCAGCCGCCCCGCCGATCGCAACCATCAAGTAGAACGAGGTCAAATATCGCGAAGCGGGTTTCGATCGGGCCAGCTCGCCATGACACGCCATGCAGCAAACAAAAAGAGTGAGTACGTAGATCAGCATCTGCGCAACCAGGCTCTTCCGCGCTCCGCCATTCAGGACGAAACATGTCAGAAAAAACGCGAGCACGAGCGCGGGGTGGTAAACCGCGCGGCGATACCACTTGGATTTGTCGAAGCAAATGACGAAGGAGAGCAGATAAACTCCAAGCGGAAGTACCCACAAGAGCGGCACCACGGCTACGTCCTGACAGATCTGGCTGGTGGTCGCAAGAAACATAACCGATGCGCAAGCTGCGAGTGCTGCCCAGAACAGCTGGTCGGAGAATCGAGGCTTCGCTCCATCGACTTGAGGCGTCTCGCGTGATCGGACCGAGGCGAAGAGATCGTCGGGCGATTTCGTTCGGGCCGCCCATACGGCGCAGACCGCACAACTCACTGCGAACGCAAAAAAGGCCAAGGCCCACACACGCGCCTGCGTCTGAAGGGAAAGATGGGTTTCGATCAGAAATGGATAACTGATCAACGCGAGCAGCGAACCGAGATTCGACAGCGCGTAAAGACGGTATGGTGTGTGGCCGGGATGCGTGCGCGAAAACCAGCCTTGTAACAAAGGGCCAGTTGAGGAAAGAGAGAAGTACGGCACACCGACACTGACGGAAAGAAGCACAAGGATGGACCAGACCGGCGATCCGCTGCCGCTCGGCTTCCAGACGGCAGTTGGCAACAACGGTGAATGCCACCGGAACGCGAGAACGATCATCAGCAGCACCGAAATGGTAAGCAGGGTTGAGTGGACCACCGCCTGGTTCCTGGTGTTGAAGCGCGTGATCAGAATGTGGGCGTAAACGTAGCCGGCCAGCAGCAAGATCTGGAAGAAGAGCATGCAGGTCGTCCACATGGCCGGCGTCCCTCCAAACCAGGGAAGGAAGTATTTCCCCAACAGCAACTGCACGGCGAAGAGGAGAAATGCGCTCAAAAAGATGGTGAACGCGTAGCGAAGGGAACTGGAGCCGAAGTGCCGCGCGGGTGACGACACAACATTCGGTTTCGTCGAGACTGTTGCCAGATTTGCCATAAGTTCCCGAGCGGGCGGCCCGCTAGCAAAGTTTCGACAGAGCAGTTCGAGTGCCACCCGGCAAACTCGGAGATTTTTTGACGTCGGCCGTTACGTAAGAGCGGCCATCTCAGCGATTCGTAATTGAGTTAAGTCCTTTCTCATGTGGGTAGGGATCATCCGGTGAACGGGCGGAATGAGCTGAGCCAGACCTATTTCGTTATATGATTCGGGCGTTCCAGTGACAGCGTTAGCAATCCAAGCGCAAGCCATGAGACTGCGTGTTGAAGCCTGAGGTGTGTCTGACGACCGGTCGCGCATTGCGAAAAAAAGACGGCGCAGGGTATTCCAATCGGTGGACAGTTTGACCAGTGGAGAAACGTCCGCTCCCTCCCATCCGGAACGCCCGGCGTCGGAGGCTTGGATCACGGCCGCGGTTTTCCTTTTGGCGACTGGCTATCTCCTGCTCTTTCGCCGATACACGACCATCGAACCGGATGAAGGGATTGTTCTGCAAGGTGCGCAGCGGATTCTTCGTGGCGAAGTGCTTTATCGCGATTTTTTCAGTTTTCTGACGCCCGGATCGTTTTATTTGCAAGCGCTGCTGTTCAAGGTTTTCGGCAATTCCTTTCTGGTGCCCCGGACGACGCTCGCGGTGTTGGGAGGGATGTTCTCCGCCATCGGATACCTGCTCGCGCGACGGGTCTGCCGGCGCTCGACGACGCTGATCGCGATCGCGCTGCTCACGTTGATCACGCTTCCATATCGCTTTCTCGCTTTGCATAACTGGGACAGCACGTTGCTTGCATGCCTGGCGGTTTACTGTGCGGTGCGTATGGTCGAGTCCGCCCATGCTGGCTGGGCATTTGCGATGGCATCGCTCACGTCGCTGACTCTGCTGTTTGAGCAATCTAAGGGGGTCGGATTAGGTCTCGGGCTGTGCCTGGGTTTTGTGTCCGTAAGAGTTCTGCGCGCCAGTCGATTGGAAATCAGGGGCGTGGATCTTATCGCGATCGGAACGGGCCTGATCTGGCCTTTCATTGTTACGTTTGCGTATTTCTACAGTCAACATGCTCTCGGGACGATGCTATTCGATTGGATGTGGCCGTTGCATTATTACTCGACTGCCAATCATGTGCCGTACGGGTCTGCCAACTGGACTGAGGAAACGCGCCGCCAGTTGTTTGCCACCGGTCCACCATGGGTCAGGATTCTCACCGCGATAGTGATGAGCCCGTATTTCCTGATACCCGCGCTGCCGCCAATTGCACTCTTAATGTTTTTTTATTGGGCGCATCGCTCGTGGAGAAATCGAAATCCAGATGCGAAGCAAGCTTATTACCTGATGATCACCGGGGTTTTGTCCGGCTTGTTGCTGGCGATCGTCGCTGTGCGCGCCGACATCATTCACTTCATGTATTTGCTGCCTCTCTACGGTTTGGTGCTGGCGTGGATTCTGGATGCCCGTGACATCCAGGGACGCATCTTCAAAGCTACCCATCCGGTGGTGAGCGCGTACATCATCTTTTCATTTCTGATTTTTTCTGTGCCGCTGCTGCTCCGGGCTGTGAACTCTCCGTTCAAAATCGAAACGCGCCGGGGAGTTGTCGCAGTACCTGCGCAGGACACGGTGCTAGAATACGTTCAAGGCCACGTTGCGGCGGGCAGTGATTTGCTGGTTTATCCCTACCTGCCTTTGTATAACTACCTGACCGGAACATTCAGTCCGACCAGCCTCGACTTCTTTCAGTCGGGAATGAACACCGCCGAGCAGGGCGAGACGATTTTGAAGAACTTGAAATCAGGCCGCATCAAAACGGTGCTGTTCGAGCCTTCTTTTCCGCAGAAGATTCCATCGTCATGGCCTGGTACTCCGTTGAGCGCGATCGTGAACGATTCGGTGGCGGATTACATTGTGGGGAACTACAAATCGTGCGCGATGCTGCACTCACCGGAGTGGGGCTTCGAATTCATGGTGACTAAGGAAAGGGCGTGCCCGTGAGTGCGCGCCCCAGACACGCGAGGCATTCGGGATGACGCATTCTTTCTTCTGGGGGAGCTTTTTTGAGCATTCACTCCGGTGTCGGCTCTTCAACAAAGCCGCTTCCGTAGCAATACCAGCCAAACCATACCAGGCTGCTCCAGAAATAAATGCCGGTGGAGAACGGGATTTTGAACCACAGGATCAGTAGCAAGAGAGCATTCAGGGCGGCGAAGACAAGCATGGCGAGTTTTGACCGCCAGGTGATTCGGTTTCGAGCCGCGTCGATCCACAACGCGGCTTGCAGGATTGCCGGGATGAGAATTACTTCATCGGTGATCCATGCGTAAGGTGTAGTGAGGATCGAAACCACCAGCAACGGTAATCCGTGGCGCCGCCAATTCCATCGCGCGCGATGCCTCGAATAAAACCAGAGGCTCCACGCCACTGCGAGCGCCATTGGAATGAACTGCACCCAAAACAGCCGATGGAAAAACAGCAAGCGAAGCACGCCACTGAGGGCCGGGATAAACTCCGATCCGATTGCGGCGCGGTTCAGCATTTCGCAATAGTTCAGAAAGATCGCGGGACGAAACACCAGCGCGATCGCCGTTACCAATACCAGAGCCGATGCCAGTCCGATGAGTACGGGCCAGCGCTTTCTGCTTAGTATCCAAAGCGCGAGGATCAACCAGAACAGAATCAGCAGGTGCGGCTTCGCAAACGGCAACAGCAAGGCGGCGCCCGCCAGATAGGGATGCTGCGGTTCGAGCCACAGAAACAAAACCACGCCGAGTAGTAAAACAAGTCCCATCTGTCCGGAGACCAGGCAGGCCGGCACCGGGGCGAAGAGATATCCGATGAGCCAGAAAAAACGCGGCGTCTCGGCTGCGTTACGGTAGAGCTTCCAGCACAAGTGCATGGCGCCGACGAAAGCGACGAGCGACACGGCCACCCATGTTACCCAGGCCCAGAAGGCACTCATCGCGCCGAGTGGCAGAACCATGAACAGAGACCAGGGAGGCGTGCGGAGGACGAGCGGCTTTGGATCGCGGTATCCCTGAGTTTGTTCCAGATCGAACACCACGTCGGTGTTGTACGGATCCTCTCCGTGCAGCAGAAGGTGGGCGGCCGACCAGTAAGCGATCGAATCCCGCTTGCTTACATTTCTTCGCAAGCTCGGAAGGCTGGCGACAAGGAAGTAGGCAAGCAGCGCGGCGACGAGCACCCGGACAGTGTTTTTCAAAAGGGACTGGCGCAATCTCGACACCTGCATTGAGGGCTGAAGCCTACCACAGGAAGGGAGCGAATCTAATCAACAACTTAGGTGCTCCTGACGCCCCTTCCGGGTGATCCGTATCCCACTTTGGTGTGATGTAAACGTTCGTATTCTTTGGCCCGAGCGGCGCCTCTCCAGTAGGTATCAGAAAGCCACACGGCGATCGACTGACTGAGTCGGAAATCGGCGCAAAAGCGGATCCCCAGGGCCAGCGCGAACCCGTAAGCGGCACAGCCCGTGGGACATACCGAAAGTGTCCGGTCGGCCGTGTACTTTGGTCACAGAGGTGCCTTAGCTGAAGCGTGTCCGGCTCCGCCGCCGCGGTTCCTTCCTCGAAGTACGGGGGAGCAGGAGCAATCCAAGGAGGAAAAAATGATGATGTTCATTCTGAACCAACTGACCCGCCTTCACGACGACGAGTCGGGCCAGGGCCTGGTCGAGTATCTGTTGATCCTGGCGCTGGTGGCGTTCGCTGCGACCGCTGGAATGGGAAGCCTGGCAAGTGGCTTGAACAGCGCCTTCTCGCAGATCGGCATTACGCTCGGCAAATACATCAGCTAAGCGTAAATCCAAACACGGTTCTGTTCGCCCTCTTGCCGCTCTGTTGTATGAGATGCCTGCGGGCGAGCAGAACCCTCAACCTTAATCGGCGATTTTAACGAGACGCGTTCGAGTTATTCACCCAATCATCGTGGACAAATACTTTTTAATTTGCGCTGCGGTAGTCGCGACCGTCGGAGCGATCCACGACGCCCGGAGCCGAATCATCCCGAACCGCCTTACGTTCACCGCACTTGCGGTGGGACTGGCGGTACGAGCGGCGATCGCGGGCTGGCCGGGACTTGGAAGTGCGATCGTGGCTGCATTGATTGCGGGTGGATTTTTCTTCCTGTTTTTTCTGGCCGGCGGCATGGGCGGCGGCGACGTCAAGCTGATGTCCGCGGTGGGAGCATGGGTTGGAACGGGGCAGGTGATATCGGTACTGGTGGCTGCGGCCATCGCCGGAGGATTTCTTGCTGTTTTCTACCTGATCAAGGATGGAAGCATCGGCCACACCATTCGCAACACGGCCGTACTTTTGCGTCACCATATTACGTCTGGTATTAGCCCTCATCCCGAAATCAATGTTCAACAGGCAAATCTAACGCGAGTGCCGTTTGGCCTCGCTATTGCCTTAGGTACGTTGTTCTGTGCCGGTAGTGCGTTTTTGCGGAGGTGATTTACGAACCTACAACGAGTTTTACTTGCATTTGCGATGGCTGCGGTCCTAGCGGGCGTGGTCACATTCGTGGTCTTCAAGAAATTGCGGGCCAACGTGGCGCAGCAACAACTGACTCAGATTGTCGCTGCGGTCAACGACCTTCCAGTGGGCGCCACCCTGACAGCGAAAGATGTTGCCATGGTGGACTGGCCATCGAACATGCCGCTCGCCGGTTCTTTTTCGAAGGCTGAGGCGGTTGTCGGCAAGCCGCTCATTCACTCGATCGGCGCCAAGCAGCCAATTTTCCAGCGGGACCTTGGAATTGAAGGATCGGGAATTGGCCTGTCCGCGAAAATTCCTCCTGGCATGCGCGCGACGGCGGTGAAGTCGAATGAAATCGTTGGCGTCGCCGGCTTTCTGTATCCCGGCTCTCACGTCGACGTGCTCGCGACTTATGTAGTGCCCGAGCATCCGGGCAGCATGACGCAGACGGTCCTGCAAGACGTAGAAGTGCTGGCGGCCGGTCAGACGATCGAGCCGGATCCGCAGGGCAAGCCACAGGAAGTCAACGTAGTTACGTTATTGTTGACGCCGGAAGATTCCCAGAAAGTACAGTTGGCAGGCAATCAGGGATCGATCCAGTTCATTCTACGAAATGGGACGGATTCGAAGAAGAGCGAGGACCTTACTCCGGTCCGGTTAGATCAACTCGCAGGCCTCGTGAAACCCCCCGCTCCTCCCGCTAAAGCCGCGAAACGGGCGCCGGCTCCTGCTCCCCCGCAGAAGTATTCGCTGGAAGTGATTCAAGGGACGAAAAGCACGGTTCACACGTTCTAAAGGGTTCAGGAAAGCGGTGAGGGGACAAAATGTATAGCTCATCTAAATTGAGAATCGGAACGCTGATTCTTGCGATCGCAATGTTTACGCTGAACGTCCAGGCTGCGGATCAGCAGCAGGCCAGCCCGAATGAAGGCGACACGGTCCACGTGTTGGTCGGGAAATCGGTGTTAGTGAACGTGCAGTCGCCGATGACGCGCGTGCTTTCCAGCAATCCCACTGTAGTCGAAACGCTGGCCACTTCTCCCACGCAGGTAGTGGTGGAAGGAAAGGCCGCCGGAGCAAGCAGCTTGATTCTCTGGGATGAAGCCGGCCGCTCGCAAGTGCTTGATGTAATCGTGGATCTCGATGTCGCGGCACTGCGCAATGCTATTCAGCGGACTTATCCGGACTCGAAGCTGGACGTGCAAGCCGACGGTGCGCGCCTGATTCTGACCGGAAGTGTAACGGATCCCAAGCAGGCGGACGATCTTGGAAAGATGGCGGCTGCGTATTCGAACCAGGTTGTGAATTCGTTGACCATCGGAACCTTGCACGAGAAGCAAGTCTTACTGGAAGTGAAATTCGCGGAAGTGGACCGCACGGCTGTCCAGCAGATCGGAATCAACCTGCTTTCAACCGGAGCGGGAAATACGATGGGCACCACGACGACGGGGCAGTTCGGTGGATTCGGGTCCACCAAGCTCACCGACGTAATTCATGTGCCGACCTCTGGCTTCGTCACGGAACAAACCGTCAACCAGGCATTGAACGTGTTCCTTTTCAATCCTGACATTCACTTTGGTGCCGTAATTCAAGCACTGCAGCAGAGAAATGCGCTCCAAATTCTGGCCGAACCGAACCTAATGGCGATCAACGGCCAGAAAGCAAGCTTCCTGGCTGGCGGAGAGTTTCCGTTTCCCCTGGTTCAGCCAGGACAGGGCTTTACCAGTGTCACTATCCAATTCAAGCCGTTCGGCGTCCGGCTCGACTTCACCGGATACATCCAGGCCGACAACACGATACGGTTGCACGTCGCGCCGGAAGTGAGCGCTCTTGATTTTGCGAACGCTCTGACCTTACAAGGGTTCGTGGTTCCGGCCATCACGACGCGCCGAGCTGAGACGGACGTTGAATTGAAGGACGGGCAATCCTTCGCCATCGCGGGCTTGCTCGATCACCGCGCGACGGCACAACTGAGCAAGGTGCCGGGAATTGGCGATATTCCGGTGCTGGGTCAGCTGTTCCGTTCGCGGAATATCAACAAGAACAACACAGAGCTGCTGGTGATGGTGACGCCACACATCATCGATCCGATTCGCACCACGACACCGGTGCCGGTGCTTCCGAAGCTCTCGGTGCCATATTTGGATCCGAAAAGCTTCGACAAAACAGCCCCAGGGAACAAGGAGTTGGGCACTTCCAACGAAGCTACGACTCCCAGCAAATGAGCACTATGACGACGAAGGACATTTTGAAAATCTCGTTGGGCGACAATCTTCCGGGCAGTGATTCTCTAGCGGTGGTCGGAATTGGTGTCGATGATGACACCTGGAGATTCCTGAGGGTTTTCGCCGATACCACGCGCCTGATCCGACTCATGTCGCGGGTAGACGACTATCACGACCGCGAGGGGATTGAAACGAGCCAGTCGGTACCCGACATCTGCCTGGTGGACTTTGACCGAGACCGTCGCGCTGCGGCGATGGCTGCAGAGCGGCTGCACTCGGGCGTTCCCGGGACAGCGGTATTCGCAATCTCTGGGCAGTCGCATCCTGATTCCATCCTGGAAGCGATGCGTGCCGGTTGCAGCGAGTACCTCTCGAAACCAATTCAGCGCGAACAATTGGTCAATGCTCTTGCCAGGATTGGCGCGCGCCGGAAAGAAAAGAAGGACCAGGGTAGCGCACAGGTTCTGGCATTCATGGGTTCGAAAGGCGGCTGTGGCGTAACGACCGTCGTAACGCAAATGGCGGCCATTCTTGCCAACGCGTATTCGCGGAAAACGATGGTGGTTGATCTGCATCCTGATTTCGGCGATGCGGCGCTTTATCTGAAACTGAACAAGCCGTCGTATTCCTTTTTCGAGCTTTGCGAAAATACACACCGGCTGGATGCAGATTTCCTCCAAGGCTTCGTCATGGAACACTCGAGCGGACTGGATCTGATTCCTGCCTCCGAAGGTGGCGATGCGGCGCGCGAGCTGTTGCCAGGAGCCATTTCACAAACCTTCGATTTCCTGAAGCCGCGTTATGAGTTCATCCTGGCCGATCTGCCGGTGGGATTGAATGAGAAGAATCTGGAACTGGTGCGTGCTTGCGATCAACTCTATCTGGTGACGGTCGCCGAAGTATCTGCGATCCGCAATGTAGTTCGGCAGACCGAGTACTTTGTGCGCAACGACGTCCCGCGCGAAAAAATCCGAGTGGTTCTGAATCGCCACCAGAAGCGCAACCTGATTGAGGATGCCCAGATCGAAAAGGCCATCCAGCAAAAAATATACTGGCGCATTCCGAACCACTATCCCCAAGTCGTCAAGACCATTCACGAGGGCGATCCGGTCGCCCAGTTGGCTTACTCCGAAGTGGGACGAAACTTGAAAGAGTGGGCCGCAGTGATTGGTAAGAAACCGGGAGAAGACAAGAAGAAAGAGGGCGGAGGATTCCTGGGGATTTTCAACCGGTGAAATCCGCTCGGTGGGGGAGGATACGAAAATGGGTGAATTGAATCAATTGCGGCTTACGCCAACGGCGCCGGCGTCTTCGAACGGCGACGAACAGAAGAAAAGGGCCGGACTCGACTTCAAGGTGCATCAGGAGCTGAAGACGACGATCCACCGCGATCTGCTGAACAAGGTCGATCTTGAGCGAGTAGCCACGGTTCGCGACGAGCGCACGCGGCGCCAGGTGCTGGTGGTGATTCAGGAACTGGTTGCCAACCTCAAGACACCGCTCAGCGGTCCTGAGAAAGAGCGGCTTTCACTCGAAGTGCTGGACGAAGTTTTTGGGCTGGGTCCGCTCGAGCCGCTTCTGCAGGATCCCACCATCAGCGACATTTTGGTCAACGGTTATAAGGATGTGTTCGTTGAGCGGGCGGGAATGCTCGAAGAAACGCGCATCATGTTCAAGGACAATGCGCACTTGTCGCACATTATCGACAAGATCGTCTCCGCGGTAGGACGGCGCGTGGATGAAAGCTCGCCGATGGTCGATGCGCGCCTCGCTGACGGCTCGCGCGTCAACGTTGTGATTCCACCGCTCGCCGTCGATGGCCCGCATCTTTCGATCCGGCGTTTTGGAACGGTTCCGATTACCGAGGAAGACTTGTTGGCGAATGAAGCCTTAACCCCGGCGATGCTGGAACTGCTGAGAGGAGCAGTAAAGGCCCGTCTCAATATTGTGGTATCGGGCGGAACAGGCGCCGGCAAGACGACGCTTCTGAACGTGCTGTCAGGATTCATTCCGAACAACGAGCGAATCGTGACCATCGAAGATTCGGCCGAATTGCAGTTAAAACAGCGCCACGTGGTGCGACTTGAGTGCCGCCCGGCTAACGTCGAGGGCAAGGGCGCGGTGATGCAACGGCAACTGGTCATCAACAGTTTGCGTATGCGTCCCAACCGCATCATCGTCGGCGAGGTCCGCGGCGAAGAATCGCTCGACATGTTGCAGGCCATGAACACCGGCCACGACGGATCGCTAACCACGGTGCACGCCAACAGTCCTCGGGATGCGATTGCACGTATGGAAACGATGGCCCTGATGGCGAACCTGAACCTGCCGGAAAAAGCGATCCGTGCTCAGATCGCGTCCGCGGTGACGCTGGTTCTGCAGGTTTCACGATTCAACGATGGAACACGGCGAGTTACGCACATCACAGAAATCACCGGCATGGAAGATGAAGTTGTCAGCATGCAGGACGTCTTCTTGTTCGACAAACAAGGTGTCTCGCCCGACGGCAGGGTTTTAGGCAATTTCGTCGCGACCGGCATCCGGCCCAAGTGTGCCGAAAAGCTGGCGGCATCTGGGATCTCGTTGCCAACCGACTTTTTCAAGTCTGTGAAGCTCTGGAATTGAGGCGATAGAAGATGTCTCCATTCATTCTTTTCGGGTTGTTGCTGCTCCTGACGTTTGGGGCGCTGCTGCTGTTCCTCAAGCCTTCGTCGACTGAAGCAGCGGTCGAACGGCACTTGGCGGGACTCCAGGAGACACAAGTCCAGGCGGGGCCGGGAGCAAGCATTCTGAAGCAGGAGGGTCTGAGTTCCAATCCGTTCTTAGACGACCTGCTGAAGCAGTTGCCATGGTCTAACTCGATTGCGCGATTGATCCGTCAGGCCGGCAAAGATTGGAGCGTCGGATCGGTTCTTGGGATTTCCGTGGCCGGCGGTCTCATTGGATGGTGGATCGCGTCGTACATGATTCCCACAGACCTGCTTGCGGCCCTGGCCGGGCTAGGCGTAGCACTGGCACCATTTATTACGCTCTACATCATGCGCGAGGCGCGTTTCATGCGCTTCGACAGCGTGCTGCCTGAAGCTGTGGACCTTATGTCGCGCGGCCTCCGGGCCGGTCATGCAATCTCAGCAGTTCTCGAGATGGTCGGAAGGGAAGTCGCCGATCCGGTCGGGTCCGAATTCCGGGCCATGCACAAAGAATGCAGTCTCGGTTTGCCGATGCGCGAAGCCATCGAAAACATGGTCGAGCGCGTACCGCGGGACGACATGCGATTTCTGGCGACAGCGATCCTGCTGCAGAAGGAATCGGGCGGCAATCTTGTCCAGATTCTCGATAAGACTTCGCACGTGATTCGCGAACGCGCGCGGTTGCGCGGCCAGCTGCGAATTTACACCGCGCAAGGCCGCATCACGGGCTGGATTCTCTGTTTCGCGCCGTTCATCATGTTTGGACTGATCAGCGCCGTGAATCACACTTACGAGAAGACGCTCTTTACGGATCCGTTCGGGCTGAAGATGGTGTATGGGGCCCTAGGCCTCATGTTGCTCGGCATCCTGGCGATTCGAAAAATTATTTCGATCAAGGTGTAATGCTATGACGTTTGTCATCGTTCTCGGAATCGGATTGTTCGTGGTGCTACTCCTGGTACTGCTGGCGATTATGCCCAAGCCATCGCAGGGGGCGGCGCTTCTGGAACAAGTGACACGGCAAACGCGCGAACGCGATCCGTTCGATCGTTCCAATTCGAAGATCAATGCCGACGTTTTGGCGAAACCATTCACCTTGGTGCGAAGCCTCTTTTCTGCCGCACCGAATCCTGACCTGGTTCGAAAACTTTCGCTGGCTGGTTACCGAAAACCATCGCACGCCGATATTTTTCTTGGGGTGAGATTGGCTCTGCCGGCCATTCTTGGATTCCTCGCCGCGGTGATATTCACGAACAATATCGTGATTGCCTTTATCATCGCCCTCGTCCTGGGATTTTTTGCTCCGGATTTCTGGCTAGGCTATGCGATCAACAAGCGTAGGGAGAGAATCAAGCTCAGTCTTCCAGACGGGTTGGACCTGCTTTCGATCTGCATGGAAGCGGGGCTCGGCATCGACCAAGGAATTGTTCGCGTGGGGCACGAGTTGCGGTTAAGCCATACGGAGTTGAGTGAGGAACTACTGCTCGTCAACTTCGAACAGCGTGCGGGCGTCCAACGCATTGCGGCCTGGCAATCTTTCGCGGACCGCGCGAGTGTTGAAAGCGTGCGATCGTTCGTGGCCATGCTGATCCAGACGGACCGCTTCGGCACGCCCATCGCCAAGTCCTTGAGCAATTTTTCGGATGCACTGCGAATTCAGCGCAGGCAGCAAGCGGAAGAGATGGCGGCAAAAACCACCATCAAACTCGTGCCTCCGCTCGTATTCTTCATTTTCCCAGCAATGGGAGTTGTTGTAATCGGACCCGCTCTGATTACGGTAAGTAAGGCCCTGAGCCATATCGTAGGTTAGTTCGTTGTTAAACCACTTCGAGGTGAAAATATGGATAACGTAACGCTGATTCGAGTGATTGCCGGAATTCTGGCGGTCTGCACACTGGTAATTCTGATCTACCGCATGAAGAAAAAAGCGCCTCGCTAAACGCGGCGGCATTCAACCCCCACGCAACATCAACGCGGTATGACTGAGCTTAAGCATGTTCCTAAAATACAGAGAAGTGTTTGTTTACAACCAAACGAAAGAGACCTTCCTGGCGCTCCGAGTCAAGGTGGCCGACTCCGTACTAGGCCGCCTGATCGGATTGCTGGGAAGGAAATCTCTGAAGCCTGACAGCGGAGTCTGGATCGTCCCCGCAAACTCGATCCACAGCATCGGTATGCTGTTCACCTTCGACGCGGTGATGATTGACAAAGACTTCAAAGTTGTGGGAACGCGCGAGCTCGTCCGGCCGTTTCGCATTGTGTGGCCGAAGCGCCGGGCGGAGAGTGTGATTGAGTTACCGGCACACTCGGTATTCCGCAGCCGCACGGAAG